>OBWQ01000181.1_pt1 | contig 33898 bp, 27 predicted proteins | sample 1476511 | NCBI WGS metagenome assembly OBWQ01 (sample SAMEA2580126, study PRJEB22360) | human gut metagenome | biome: human gut; feature: human-associated habitat; material: faeces | place: Denmark | collected 2008/2010
TTGTCGCAGCCCCGACCCGCGGTCACGAGCGGGGGCTCCTGTCGTTTCCGTGCCCTCGGATTGGGTCATAGTGTCTGACGTGAGCTCAACCTGCGGCGCAATGTCAGCCACCAAGCCGAAAACAAAAAAGGCCGAAGTCCCAAAAGGCTTCGGCCTTTGTTTTTTGCAACGTCCAAGAGCAGTTTATCGATTCTCAATACTTCCGATGTTCTTGAGCTCGATGGAGATGAGGCCGTTGGGTTCGTTGACAAACTCGATGTACTCAGAGTTCGAACCCATCTCGGCCGGGAAGCTGATCTCGATGCCCGTGTCGGTACGGATCTTGTGGTTGCGCACCGCCGCGCGTTCGACCTGCTTGCGCTCCACGGGCACACGCTCAGGCACCTTCTCCTCAGTCAGTGCCGCGCGCACGCTCTCCTTGATAACCGGCTCGTCCTCAAAGACCTCATCGACGATATCCCAAGGGGGCAGTTCCTCGTCATCCTCAACTTTCTCGGCAACAGCAGCCTTAACCTTGGCGAGTGCTACAGCCGTGTTGGCACCGTGCTCCTCGGCGACTTCCTCGACCACACGCGTCACGGTGTCGATGACCTCCTTGCCCGATACCCCCGTGTCGCACTGCAGCAGGCCATCGGGAATGAGCATGCGATCCTCGCCGGCAATCTTGCGCTTCTTATCCACATAGCCGATCTCCATGGTGCTTGCACGCACGATTGCATAGCTCGGCACCTTTTGCGAGGGATTCGGCAGAATGGCGTAGTGGCGCGCAATGTCGTTGCGCACCTCGCCCTCTTCGCGACCCACCTCGTGCATAAAAGCCTGCTTGGAGCCCAGCAGCATCACGGCAAACCAGCGGGCATCCTCATCGTCATCAAAGTCCGCCACAAGCACGTCAGTGGACTCGGCTTTCTCGGCCTTGGTAAGTTCGGAAGAGATGAACTCCGCAATCTGCTGAGACAGATCCACGAACTCACGCTCACCAAAGAAATAGCCCTTGAGCTCGCCGCCGAATGCGGAGTTCTCGGCAAACGTGGCACGCTTGTTATCAGCCGAGGTACGAGCGCGCCGCAGGTGCGTGGTTACGAAATTACGCACGGTGCGGCTCTCGATATCGAGCTCGCGCTGGCTCATAACGTTGACGGCAGAGTCAAAGTCCAGGATATGCAGAATCGCGTGATTGATTTTCATATACGGCATTCCGTTCTAGATCGATTTCGGCACGAACCAGTATAGCGGTCGATCCCGCCCCAGGCGCATCGAAGATTGGTGCATCGGGGACAGGTTGCTTTGCACCAATGGTTAGCGCAGGAGCTCGGACTGCCAAGCCTCGAGCTGTTCTGCCAAGCTCTTGCCGGCAGCGGGCATGTCGATCTGGGGACGTTTGGGCAGAAGCGCACACTTAAGAATCGCAACGATAGTCTGCGAGACAAAGCGTCGCGTATCCTTGTCAAAGCCTTGCGCAGCCTGGAGCATCACGGGCAGGCTCTCGCGCAGATTCCCAGCGATATCCGCAAACCGCTCAGCACCCGTAGCCTCAAGCACGGAGAACAACGCATCTACAAAACGCTCGCGCTCGTTAGGCGACACCGCAAGCAGCATCTCGCGAATGGAGCCATCAACGTATCGAGCACCGGCGGACAGGCGCTCACAGTACACGAAGTCGCGACCATCAACCACCCAGCTAAAGGGATTATGCTGAAGCAGGCTGAACTCGGTGCTCTCAACGATGGCATAGTCCTCCTGTGTCTCGAACATCATGCCAAAGATCGACGACCGAGGTAGCGTCTTGTCGATTCGACCGGATAGATCGGCGAAGGCGTTGCCGCTCAGAAACTCCTCGACGAAGCCCGGACCATCATGGGAATACGCCCGTTCGATTCGCTCACGGGCGACATCGGGGCACATCGCCGCACCGTACACCGCAAGGTTTCCACCCTTGGAATGACCTCCGCACAAAAGCGGCCCGTCAATCGCATCCGCCGCCTCGTCTACATAACGCGCCGCGGATTCCTGGGCCGGCACAGGACACCGGAACGCCATGTTAAAGTCCTCTTTCCAGCCCACAATCGTGCTGTCGGTCCCCCGGAAGGCAAGATAGCTAAACCCCGCCGGAAATCGGAACGTCATGGCCGCAAACTGCTCCGTTGTCTCGGCATCACTCACGCTACGATAGCCGCAAACACGAACGCCACGGTAGCGAGGGCTTGCTGCCACAGCCTCCAACAGGGCACGACTCCCCTCCGGATCCCACAGGTCGCCAATCATGTCTTGGTAGCACTCGGCGCGCAGCAGCTCGCGTACGTCTAGGCCCTGCCAGTTCGTCAGCTCCGCCATATCACCCGGCAAACGCAAATAGGACAACCACGCAAAGACCAGGCTATCCACCGCGCAGAACGGCCGTTCCTCAAACGGATCAAACGCTGTCTGGGCATAGGTCAAAAAATTAGGCGAATCCGACATGGCCCTCCCATCAACTATGGTGCATTGGGGTCAGGTTACTTTGCACCAAAAAGGCGCCCGGGCCGTGTGGACCCGGACGCCTTCATTGTAGCTTTTCGCTCTAGCGAGCTTGATTTAGCAGGAGAAGTCGACGCTGTCGATGATGTCCTTGAGGGCCTTGGCGGAGGCGGTGAGCTCATGCTGCTCGTCATCGTTCAGCGGCACGGGGACGCGGCAGACGACGCCGTCGCGGCCAACGACCGTCGGCATGGAGATAGCCAGATCGGACAGGCCATACTCGCCCACCATGAGCGAGGAAACGGGCAGAACGGTCTGCTCATCGCGCATGACAGCGGTGCAGATGCGCTTGACGGCCATGGCGACGCCGTAGTAGGTGGCGTGCTTCTTCTCGATGATGGTGTAGGCGGAGTTCTTGACGTCCTCGGCGATACGCTTCTCGGCAGCCTCGTGCTCCAGATGACCGTGAAGCTCGCAGAAGGTGTTCAGCGGAACGCCAGCAACCTGAGCGCTGGACCAAGCGACAAACTCGGAGTCGCCGTGCTCGCCCATGACATAGGCCTGGACATCGCGCGGGTCAACCTCGACGTGGGCACCAAGCATCTGCTGCAGACGGCCAGTGTCGAGCACGGTGCCGGAGCCGATGACATGGCCCTCGGGCAGGCCGGACATCTTGATGGCAGCATAGGTCAGAACATCAACCGGGTTGGAGACGATGAGCAGAATGCCGTCGAAGCCGGACTTCTTAATCTCGGGGATAATGGACTTAAAGATGTTAACGTTCTTGTTGACCAGGTCCAGGCGGGTCTCACCGGGCTTCTGGGCAGCGCCAGCGGTGACGACGATCATGGCGGCGTCGGCGACATCGGAATAATCGCCGGCGTAGATCTTCATCGGCTCGGCAAACGTCATGCCGTGCGCGATATCCAGAGCCTCACCCTCGGCGCGGTTCTTGTCCACGTCGATGAGGACCATCTCGGAGAACAGACCGCTCTGCATCAGAGCGAACGCCGAAGACGAACCGACGAAGCCGCAGCCGACAATAGCGACCTTCTTCTCGTTAACCATTAGAAACTCCCATCTCTCTCCACAAACAAGCCGCCCGGGAACGACCCGAGCGGCTTGCCGTAATCCCAATACATCCAATCGGGACTTTGATTATGCTCCTATTCGCAGCCAAAAATCGACCGTTTACCGAAATTGTTTGCAGAATTCGTAAAATAACTGCACGAAATCGGTTTCGAGCTATTGACGAGTCGAAATAGGTTTCTAATACAGGCCCGCCTCGCGAATGGCCTCGACAGCCAAAGCGATCTGATCGGGCGGCAGGACCAGCGCAATGCGCACGTGCCCCTCGCCCGAAGGGCCAAAGCTCGCGCCCGGCGTCACCACAACGCCGGCCTTCTCCATGAGCTCCTCGCAAAACGCCATGGAATCGGTGCGACCACCGGGAAGCTTGGCCCACACAAACATAGAGCCATGCGCGTTGGGACGCTCCCAGCCCAGGCCCTCAAGACCGTCGCACAGGGCATCGCGGCGTTCCTGGTACTTCAGACGCTGCGCCTCGACCTCATCGCGCGGACCGTTCAGGCACGCGATGGCGGCCTTCTGAATCGGGAAGAACATACCAAAGTCGATCTGGCCGCGCAGCTTGGCAAAGGCAGAGACCACATCCTCGCGACCGACCAAAAAGCCGATGCGGGCACCGGTGACGTTAAACGACTTGGAGAGCGAGAAGAACTCAACGCCCACCTCGAGCGCGCCGGGATACTGCAAGAAGCTGCCGCCGGGCTCGCCGTCAAACACGATGTCGGAGTACGCGTTATCATGGACGATCAACAGATCATGCTCGCGGGCAAAGGCGATAATCTCCTCGTAGACCTCGGGCGTGCCCACCGAGCCGACCGGGTTCGCGGGCAGCGACACGATCATGTACTTGGCACGATCGGCAACCTCGGGATCGATACCCGCCACATAGGGCAGGTAATTGTGCTCGGCAACCAGCGGATAGTATTCGAGCTTGGCATCGGCGATCTTGGCACCCGCCTCAAAGACCGGGTAGCACGGATCGGGAACCAAAATGGTGTCACCCGGATCGAGCAGGGCAAGGCCCAAATGGCCCACCCCCTCCTGCGTGCCGTTGCACGACTGCACCATAGACGGCGTAATGCCCGAAACGCCAAAGCGACGCTCATAGTAATCGCACACGGCCTGCTTGAGTTCGGTCAGGTCGCGCAGGGCATACTTCCACATCTCGGGATCTTGGGCTGCCTGCGTGAGCGCCTCGACCACATGGTCGTACGGCTTAAAGTCGGGCGTGCCCACGCTCATGTTGTAAATGGTCTTGCCCTGAGCCTTCAGCGCGAGAAGCTTGTTGTTGAGCGAGGCGAAGACCTCCGCGCCAAAGCGGTCGAGACGCTGCGATGCCTGCATGGTGCCACCTTTCGATATGAAAAACGCGGCGCTCCGACAAGAGCGCCGCGCGATACGGGCCATCAGATTGCAAAAGTGTAACGCTTGCAACCCCCGTATTGGTTCAATTTAGCCAACCTTAGTCAACTGGATTGAGCGCGTCGATCTGCGCAAGCCACAGACGCGAGCTAGCGTCACTCGGCATACGCCAATCGCCGCGCGGGCTGAGCGTCACCGAGCCCACCTTGGGACCATCGGGCAGGCAGCTGCGCTTAAACTGCTGGGCAAAGAAGCGACGGTAGAACGTACGTAGCCACGTGTGGACGGTCTTGGCGTCGTAGACGCCCTCGAAGCTCTTGAGCGCCATGCGGTAGATCTTGCCCGGCTCAAAGCCAAAACGCAGCAGGTAGTAGAGGAAGTAGTCGTGCAACTCGTACGGGCCCACCAAATCCTCGGTCTTCTGCGCAATCTCGCCGTCGCCCGTGGGCGGCAGAAGCTCGGGGGACACCGGCGTATCGAGGATATCGAGCAAGACCTCGGCAATGCGCCCGCCAAAGACATCGGCGGCATAGCGTACCAGATGGCGCACAAGCGTCTTGGGCACGCTCGCGTTGACGGCGTACATGCTCATGTGGTCGCCGTTATAGGTAGCCCAGCCGAGCGCCAGCTCCGACAGGTCGCCCGTGCCAATGACAAAACCGCCAGCCTGGTTGGCCAGATCCATCAGAATCTGCGTACGCTCGCGCGCCTGGCTGTTCTCGTAGGTCACGTCCTGCACAGCTGGATCATGCTCAATGTCCTTGAAGTGCTGCTCCACAGCCGCGTGGATCGAAACCTCGCGGAAGCTCACACCCAGGTCGCGAGCGAGCGACTCGGCATTCGACTTGGTGCGATGCGTCGTGCCGAAGCCGGGCATGGACACGGCTGTGATACCAGTGCGCGGCAGCCCCAGTGCATCGAAGGCACGCACGGTCACAAGCAGCGCTAGCGTGGAGTCCAAGCCGCCCGAAAGGCCGATAACCGCAGCCTTGGTACCCGTGTGGGCAAGGCGGGTCTTGAGGCCCGCAGTCTGCAGATCGAGGATCGTCTCGCAGCGCTCGGCCAAGTCGCCGTGGTCGACCGGCACAAAGGGCGCGCGCGGGAAAACGCGGTCTATGCCGAGCGCATCGCGCAGGACAGGCTCTTCGGCGAGCGAGCCCTCAAACGAGAACTCGACGGTCACGGCCTCCGGCGCATCGTCCGCGCGCGTCCATGTCGTCGAGCGACGGCGCTCAGCAACCAGGCGGTCAAGGTCAACGTCGGCGATGGCCATATCGCAGGTAAGCAGTTTGGTCGCGGCGAGCTTGGAGCCGTTTTCGTAGACGAGGTTCTCGCCCGCAAAGACCATGTCGGTCGTGGACTCGCCCTCGCTCGCGTCCGCGTAGGCATAGGCGCAATACAGGCGCGCGCTCTGGTTGGAAATGAGGCTGCGGCGGTAATCCGCCTTACCGATAATCTCGTCCGAAGCCGACGGATTGAGGATCACCGTCGCACCGGCAAGCGCCATCTCGGTCGAAGGCGGCGCCGGTACCCACAGGTCCTCGCAAACCTCAACGCCCAGCACCATATCCTCGGCACCCTCATCACAGCAGCGGTAGACAAGTCCCGAACCCAGCGGAACCGGACCCTGACCGGCAAACTCGACCCACACGGGATCTGCGGGCGCCGGAGCAAACCAGCGGCGCTCGTAGAACTCGCCATAGTTGGGCAGATACTTCTTGGCCGTGAGGCCCAAAAGCTCGCCCGCACAGCACACGGCGGCACAGTTGTAAATATTCTCGGCAACTGCAACGGGAAGACCGATGGTAAAGACAATCGGCAGCTCACGGGTTTCATCGAGAACATGTGCCAGCGCGGTCTCGCAGGCATGCAGCAGCGTGCGGTTATGGAACAGATCGGCCGCGGTATAGCCGGTCAGGTTAAGCTCGGGCAGTACCAGCGCGCGAACGCCACGCCCGGCAGCATCGCGAACAGCCGCCAGCGCAACCTCGGCATTGCCCTCGACATCGGCCACGCGAATCCGCGGCGAGGCCGCCGCCACACGCAAAAAGCCATCAGACTGAGAAAGGTGAAGATTCATAAGAATGCTCCCGTGCGTAAACGCTATTCAACACAATTAGCAAGCCCTATTGTAGTTCAACCGCCGGGTGGAACCGCATCCCACCAACTTGGTGAGCAATTGATGAGTTGATGGTATCTGTTAAATGTCACGTACGATTCACATCTGGTGGGTACCCTGATGGCTACACGAAACGAAGCAGATTTACACCGGGAGGACCCCGTATGACAACCAAGTACACCGACGCGCCGCGCACGCGCGTCATGACGCCGGCATCGCTCAACAACGGCGTACACGAGAACCATTCCATTGGACAGACCATGGCCATCGCGCCCAAAAAGGGCCTGTTCGACGACATTTCCATTCCCCAGATCATCGCCGGCGCCGCAGCTGCCGCCACGAGCGTGGCGCTTGCTTCAAAGATCGGCATTGCCGGCTCGGTGATTGGTGCCGCTGTGAGCTCAGTCATCACTGTTGTGTCCTCGCAGGTCTATCGCCACTTTATCTCCGCCAGCGCCGAAGCAATCAAGGGCACGCATGCCGCTGTCGACTACCCTGCCGGCGCCTACGAGCCCGTTGAGCCCGATGTCGAGGAGCACCTAGGTGGCGCCGCGACCACGCAGGAGATGCGCCAGGTTGCGGGACGCGCGACCACGGCGCGCGTCGCCCCTAACAGCCTACGCGCCAAGGCCGCGGCAGAGCGCAGCCAGACGCAAAAGAAGGTCATCGTCTTCTCGATCGCCATCGCCATCGTCGCAGTCATCGCCTGCGCTGGCGCCATCCTTCTCACTACGGCCGGTGATGGTCTGGGCGAGCGTCCCGAGTCAATCCTTTCGTCGCATGCGACCGAGCACGACGCGGATAGCTCCGGTCAATCGCAAGGCCAGCAGGACGACCCGCAGGGCACCTCCACATCCACCGACTCGTCCTCGAACACCCCCGATCAGTCGCAGGACACCGATTCCTCTGTGAACAACAGCGGTACGCAATCCGGCACAACCGACTCAAGCCAAACGACTGACGGCTCTCAACCGAGCACGGGCGACCAGACGAGCGGCAATACATCGGGCACGGGATCTACCGACAATAGCAACACCAACAGCTCGAACAGCTCGAGCGGAACCGCGTCCGGCACGGTATCTGACAGCTCGAGCCAAGGCACGACATCGGGCAACTAAGCACGTTTGCCCCTCATAGATAATCGACCTGTATAACGGGCGCGAACCGGCAACGGTCGCGCCCGTTTGCCTTGGGCGCCGAGGTAGCAAGCCCCGCGCGATGGTAAGATGCTTTGGTGTGTAAAGAGGAGATTTGCCATGAGCAAGACAATAGTTAGGCCCACGCTATCGCTGGGCAACCACATCTTTCTGTATCGCCTGCTGCGCGATGCAATCGGATGCGGCAAGCAAACGTTTATGACGCAGGTCGAGGAGGCACTCGCCGCTGGTGACATGGCCGCTTATGACCTGGGCTTCGAGTCCACGCGCGAGTTGCTCGAGGAGCTCGACGACTGCATTAAGCTGACCGTCTTTAAGGGCGGTCGCCTGTATGCCACCGTCATCGCCAACGATGCCTGGGATGCCGCCCTTGCCAAGGGCGAGGACAAGCCCAAGGCAGCCAAGGGTGCCAAGCAGTCCTACAAAAAGAAAAAGCGCGGCGAGAAGGACTTCAAGGCCGTGCGCCCCAAGCACGTTAAGCGCGCCGAGCCCGAAGCCATGGTTGAAGCCGTGCCGGAATCCGAGCCCGAGATAGAGATCGAAGTCGCTATTGAGGTAACAGCAGAAGCCGAAACCGAAATCGCCGCCACGACCGATCCCGAAGTCATATCCGAGCAGGAAGCCACTGCCGAGCTCAACGAGGCTCCCAAGTCGACAACCGAAGAAGCCGCTGACCAACCCGAGACGCCTGCATTCCAAAACAGCGATGTCTTTGGCGACGAAGCCGAGGACGATCGACCCAACGATCAAGACACCACCGAGTCGACACCGGAGCCCGAGACGCCGCAGCCCGCCATCTCGCTCACGGTCGTCTATGACCCCGAGAACGCCAACGCCGGCATCACCACCATGGCCTCCACGCCCATCGAGGCAAAGTCGAGCGTCGAGAACGAGAACGCGACGCAGGTTGAGGTTGAAACCTCAGCTGCAGACGCGCCCATCACCGTGGAGCCCGCAGATTCCACGATCAAGCCGGAAACGACGCCGGAGCCCACACCCGTCATCGAATCCGTGCCCGCCTCTGCTTGCGGCCAAATTCCCGCACCGGCATCGGCTTCGGCACCCGCAGCGGCCCCAACCCCCGCACCTGCAGTACCGACCATCCCCGAGGATTTCCCCATCGATTTCGCAACCGAAGTCTTCTGCCCCGGTCCGCTTCTGCACCAGTTGTCGACCTATCTCCCCTACGGCGCCGACACGCTCGGCATCGTCGGCGAGTACTACTGGATTGCCCGCGAGCGCGGTACCATCGAGGCCGCGCGAAACCGCGCAAGCTTCCCCCTGCGTTACACGCAGGCAGGCGAGCGCCACGAAGTCACCGTGCGCATCCGCCGCAACACCACCGGCGGTCTCGGAGCCGCCTGGGCCATCGACAAGGTCGAAGCCCCGGTCGAGTAAAAAACGGCCTCGGATAGCCAATTGACCATCCGAGGCCGTTTGAATTCAGGCCTTTTAGTTGTCATCGGTGCATATAGACACCAGAGAAGCAAGCTCATCCTCAAGTTGCGGAGCAAAGTATCTAAAAGAAACCTGCGCTCCAGTCGGTATCGACTCAATCATATTCGCAGCATTATCTGAAACTCGGTACGATGCAGTTTCACCTGTCTTCAAATCCTCTATTGAGCAGACAGCGTCTTCAGCATCAATCGACCTAAGCACGCCTTTTCCTTGTAACATCACATCGGCATGCCCGCCAGCTATTTCTAATGAACCTGAGTCTGTCGCAGTCACTTCTCCGGAACCTCCGCGCGATATCTCTTCCTTTGTTGAACAGCCCACCAATGAAGCCATCAGCACCAAAGACAGAGCTAGACGAATCGCCCTACTTCGAAAAAGTCGTTCCATAAGTCCACGCATAATAGCTCTGATCATACTTCAGGAAGGATAAAGATGAATTCCAGCCGTCCGCTATGCCAATCATCTGCCTTGTCTCTCCAGTTTTCTTACCAGTAAGTGTGGCGTAAGCCTCCGCTGTTACAGAATGGGCTGATCCGTTGTACAAACTCGCATGTAAAACATTCGGTCTATTAGAGTTAATCTCATTTTGAATGCTCGCGATAGCCGGAGAGGAGACAGTGCGGGCGATAAGAGTACTTCCTCTGCTTGCGCAGTAATTTGTAAACCCCGTTGCACAGGTTGATATCGGCGTTCCACCCAAAACAACGCCGGGAACAGTCTGTTCTTCATCGGAAAGAGCATGGGTATTGGTGTAATTCCATATCTGCATATATTGCGAAGGGTCGCTATATAAATTGGCAATGCCATACAGTTCCGCAACGTTCGAAAAAGCTGTCACCATACAAGCATAGTGGGCGGTAAGCCTCTTAATCTCGCTTTCATCATATGACATAAACTGAGAAATGGAACGAAATCCAGATACTGTGTAATCCTGCATTTGAGTTGCGTAAATTACAACATCGTTCCAGCTTGAAGGTTTATTCGATAAAACGACAGGCCGTCCTTCTATGGAAACAGCCGGGATTGTTCTTCCGCAATTTGTTGTTATTGAACCGTCCAAAGATTGCACGCCGAATTCGAATGGATTGATCATTACGACTGGGTTATTGAACGAATAAGACTCGACACCAAGATCTCCTCCCCGATCCATAGGGCTGACTAAGCCGTCTCCAAAACGATATCCCGTAAGTATTTCATCATCTGAAGCATCTAAAACCAAATAGCCCGCGGCTCTATTGGATGTCACAACCGGAACAATGTAACCAAGCGGGGACCCATCAACATCTACAAAAGGAATAGGGTCAGAAGGCGTATACGAATAGCCGAGGAGTCCCTTTATATATTTATCGGCAAGCTCTTGCGCAATTTCAGAAGTAAATTGTATCTGCTCACCATCAATATTGCCCGTCGAAGCAAAAACCTCTTTCGGACGTGCGGCTAAGGCGACAATTGAAGACGCGACAAGTTGCAGAAAACGACGACGCGAAAGCATATGTTCTTCTTTCTAGAGAAGCGACTTATAAGGTACTCCTATTCTATAATCTTTTTTTAACGTTACAGCACTGGTTATATTTCAATTCGATTTGCTTATGTCCTTGCAACCCAATGCGTCTTTACGTTTTAAACGGAATTAGAAAATCACTCATAGCAAAAACGGGCTTTAATCCCAAAGAGATGACTTTGATTATGAATCAAACCAGCAGCCAGGGCATAGCTGCAGTGCAATCGCTACAAGAAAGGCCGCCCTTGGTGGCGGCCTTTCTACTTGCTACTAGTCGCGCGTCAGCTTGCGGTGGATACGATGCGGCTGGGCCGCGTCCTCGCCCAGGCGCTCGATGCGGTTGGCCTGATAGGCCTCAAAGTTGCCCTCGAACCAATACCAGTTGCCCGGATTCTCGTCGGTGCCCTCCCACGCCAGAATGTGCGTGGCGACGCGGTCCAGGAACATACGGTCGTGGCTAATGACCACAGAGCAGCCCGGAAACTCGAGCAGCGCCGCTTCGAGCGAGGACAGCGTCTCGACGTCGAGGTCGTTCGTGGGCTCGTCGAGGAGCAGCAGGTTGCCGCCCTGTTTGAGCGTGAGCGCCAGGTTCAGACGGTTGCGCTCGCCACCGGAGAGTACGCCAGCGCGCTTCTGCTGGTCCTGGCCCTTAAAGCCAAAGCTCGCCACGTACGCGCGGCTCGGAACCTCGGTCTCGCCGACCATCATGTGGTCCAGGCCATCCGAGACGACCTCCCACAGGTTCTTGTCGGGGTCGATGCCGGAACGGTTCTGGTCGACATAGGAGATCTTGACGGTCTCGCCCACCTCGAGCTCGCCCGAAGTCAGCGGCTCCAGACCCACGATGGTCTTGAAGAGCGTAGTCTTGCCCACGCCGTTGGGGCCGATGACGCCCACGATGCCGTTGCGCGGCAGGGTGAACGAAAGGTCGTCGATGAGCACACGGCCATCGAACTCCTTGTGCAGGTGATGGGCCTCGAGCACCTTGTTGCCCAGACGCGGGCCCACGGGGATGCGGATGTCGGTCCAGTCGAGCTTCTGGCTTGCGCGGGCCTCGGCCTCCATCTCCTCGTAGCGAGCCAGACGGGCCTTGTTCTTGGCCTGGCGGGCCTTGGGCGAGCTGCGTACCCACTCGAGCTCGGCCTCCATGCGCTTGGCGAGCTTAGCATCACGGTTTCCCTGCGCCTCGATACGCGCGGCCTTGGTCTCCAGATATGTAGAGTAGTTGCCCTTGTAGGGATAGAGGTGGCCGCGGTCGACCTCGCAAATCCACTCGGCAACGTTATCCAGGAAGTAGCGATCGTGCGTGACGGCAAGCACCGCGCCCTGGTAGTTGTGCAGGAAGTGCTCGAGCCACAGGATCGATTCGGCGTCCAGGTGGTTCGTGGGCTCGTCGAGCAGCAGCAGGTCGGGAGCCTCGAGCAGCAGCTTGCACAGGGCCACGCGACGGCGCTCGCCGCCGGAAAGCACGTTGACCGGCATGTCGGAATCGGGCAGCTGCAGGGCGTCCATGGCCTGGCCGAGCTTGGAATCGATATCCCAGCCGTCGGCGGCGTCGATCTCGTCCTGGAGCTTGCCCATCTCGGCCATGAGGGCGTCCATGTCGCAATCCGGGTCGCACATCTCCTCGCCGATCTTGTTGAAGCGATCGACCTTGGCAATCATGTCGCCAAACGCCATGCGCACGTTCTCGATGACGGTCTTGTCATCGTCGAGCGGCGGCTCCTGCTGCAGGATGCCCACGGTGTAGCCGGGAGTGAGCCTGGCATCGCCGTTGGAGACCTCCTCGATGCCGGCCATAATCTTGAGCAGGGTCGACTTGCCCATACCGTTGGGGCCCACGACGCCGATCTTGGCACCGGGGTAGAAGCTCAGGGTCACGTCGTCAAGGATCACCTTGTCGCCATGGGCCTTGCGAGCCTGATACATCTGGTAGATAAACTCCGCCATATGTCTGTTCTATCCTTTCTACCTGCTGTTTCCCTATTCTTGATTCGCTTTAGTGGAAACGAAATGAGGGAACCAGCTCTGAAACGTAACGAAAAAGGGGCATGGTTGCCCACACCCCCTAATACTACCTGGGAAAAGTCCCCCGGAACATACTATGAACTGCGTACGCTAGTTTTCCGCAACCTTAACGAGCGGCTCGCTGCGATTTGCGCCACAACAGATACGAGTAGACGTAGACGGCTCCAACCGAACCAAACGCCAGAACCGCAATCACCGCGGCGACGACTTCACTCGAAAGCACGCTGCCTGCCACGCCCATCACAATCAGGCCAATACCCAGCACCATAAAGCAGGCGCCGCCAAAACGCTGAGTACGGCGCCAGTTCTCGGGATCGGCAAGCGCGCCCAAGGTGTCTTGATACCGAGCGTATAGTTCTGCTTCACACGCGGCAAGTAGTTGCCTACGCCGATGAACAGCAAACCGACAACACCGGAAATCAGCACGTTAACCGAACCGACCGCCGGCACCACGCCCCAGACCGTAAGCTCTCCCAGCCAGCTTATGGCGCACATGAACAAGGTGAAGGCGATTACGAAGCCCTGGTAGAACTTGCCCGAGGTTCGATATGCCTCACCTTTGGGGTCGATGCGCGGCACCACGCAGAACATTGCGAGAAGCGCCAGAGGCAGCACGCCGAGCGCGGAGGCCATCCAGCTAGGACCCCAACCGTCGACGGCGCCGTTCGCGCCCCAGTGCGTGGGAATCTGCGCAGGCAAGCTCGGCATCACCATGAGGTGCGCTACGACATTGGCGACGCACAGAGCGACCAGCGCAATCCACACGCGCGACGATACCCCTGTGGGGTGAATGCCCTTGTTTTCGTTATTCATCCTTATCACCTTCATTGTTTGTAAAACCCATAAACCAGCCAATTAAATCCTGCATGACGGTGGTGTTTAAGCTGTATACGATGTTTTGGCCATGGCGCTCGTCGGTCACCAACCCGGCGTTTTTGAGCGTCGCCAAGTGATGGCTCAGCGACGGCTTACTGATATCGAAATGCTCGGCAAGCTCCCCCGCCGTGCAATTACCCTCGCGCAGCAACTCCAAAATGTGACGCCGTGTAGGATCGGCCAGCGCCTTAAAACCCTCTCCCGGCATAAGACCTCCTCTCATCATCTCTCATGACGTGCACACTATACTCAATATTTAGATGTTTGTCTAACTATTTAATCGCAATGCTTCAAACCACATCAAAGCAAACGCCATCGCAACCTATGGGCGATTACCTATAATGGCGATAGCTAAAACACGACCTGCTTCCCCATCGGAGGATATTTATGACCGAAACCACAGCCGAAACTCCCATCGAGACACGCGACACCAAGCTCGAGATTATCATGGGCCGCGAGGCACTCGATAAGCTCGCCGATGCTACGGTGCTAGTGCTCGGCTGCGGAGGCGTGGGCTCCAACTGCTGCGAGGCACTCGCCCGCGGCGGCATCGGTCATTTCGTCATTCTGGATAAGGACATCATCGCGCCCAGCAATATCAATCGCCAGGCCATCGCCTTTCACAGCACCGTCGGCAAGCGCAAAGTCGACGTCATGGAGGCTATGATTCACGACATCAACCCTACCGCTACCGTCATCAAGCGCACCGAATACCTGCTGAGCGACAACATCGATGATTTCTTCGCGAGCGTTTTGGAGCAGACGGACGGCAAGCTCGACTACGTCGTCGACGCCATCGACACCATCTCGGCCAAGCTCACCATTGCCAAATATGCTCAGGACCACGACATTCGTTTGGTTAGCTCCATGGGCGGGGCCAACAAGCTCCATCCCGAGTGCCTCCGCTTTGCCGACATTTTCGATACGGTACGTGACCCCATGAGCCGCATCATGCGCAAAGAATGCAAGAAGCGCGGAATCAAGAGCCTGCATGTACTGTTTAGCTGCGAGGAATCGGTTAAGACACAGCCCCGCGACCCTTCCAACATCCACGAGCGCACCGAGCTGGGAACCGCCAGCTTTATGCCGCCCATCATGGGCCAGATGATTGCCGGCGAGGTTATCCGCCAGATCAGCGGCCGCGGCACTGAGCGCGTACGCTCCGATGGCCAACGTCTGGACTAGCGGAGCGCACCGAGATGGAGCCCCGGTTATTTGATGCACACTGCCATCTTGATTTAATGGCTCACCCGGACGCCGTTGCCGATGAGGCGACGGCGCTGTGCTTGGGTCTATTTGACTGCGGCGTCAATCCGCGCGACTTTTCGGCCGCAAACGAGCGCGCCTGTCGCCAACCAGGCATCATCGTCGGTGCTGGGCTCCACCCCTGGTGGCTCGCCGACGGCCGCTGCGGTCCTGCCGAAGTCAATCTGCTTTGCGAAGTTGCTGCCCAAGAGCGCTACATCGGCGAAGTCGGACTCGACTTTTCCGCACGCTTTGCTGGAAGTAAGCCGCTACAAATACAGGCACTTAACCGGCTCTGCGATGCGCTCGTGCAGCATCCTCTTGCCGGACGCGTGATATCAATTCACGCCGTTCGTTCAGCAGGAGCCGTACTGGACGTCCTCGAATCGCATGGGCTACTCATCCCAAACCCCGACTCCCCCGCTATCATCTTCCACTGGTTTAGCGGCACTTCGGACGAACTCGCCCGCGCGCGTAATGCGGGCTGTTATTTTTCCGTCAACGAACGCATGCTCGCGACCAAGCGCGGTCGCGAATACTCACGACAGATTCCACTCGATCGTTTACTGCTCGAGACCGATTCACCAGCCGAACCAAACACAGAAACAAGCGCACAGTCGCTCATCAGATCGCTCACAAGGACCTCGATGCGCATTGCCTCACTCAAAAACTGTGACGCAAAGCGCATCGAGTCGGCAGTTTTAGCAAATGCGCACGCTGTTTTTGACCTTCGCTAACCCCTGTGGGCTAAAATGCCAAGGGACATGCGAATCGTACAACGCAGTCCCTATTGGTAGGCAGTACAATTCGGCAGCATTACACCAATTCGTGCATGAGATCACGGTTGCGTGCATACAATTCGTCAAAGATATGACGGCGCGACGCATATAACTCATGGGCAGTCATATCGGGCACGATTGTTTGCGCAACGCCAAGGACTCGGGCGAGTTCATCCCATGATGCATAGGCGCCACCTGCGAGAGCTGCCATGATGGCATCACCGAAGCATGCACCCACCGTAACCTTGGCAACCGAGACCTCGCGCCCGCATACGTCGGCGATAGCCTGCATCCAAACTGGATTCTTGGTTCCACCTCCGACAAGCATAATGCGCCCAATTGGCAGTCCATGCTCTCGCTCGATAATGTCGACATGGGATGCAACGGTATACGCGACGCCTTCCAAGGCGGCGCGAACCATATGGGCTCGCGTATGCCTTCCGGTCAGGCCAAAGAAGACGCCACGCGCCTCGGGATCGTTGAGCGGAGTACGCTCCCCCGCAAAGTACGGCAGACACAGGAGCCCATCGGCACCCGGCGCCACGTCGGCGGCATCATGCGCCATAACCGAATATGCATCGGGGTCACCGTGGTCCTCGGCCTCCACGGCATCGCGATACAGCTCTTGGCGCAGCCACGATGTGAGCGCACCCGCCGTATTGGTCCCCGCGCAGATCCCGTAAGTTCCGGGAATGATAAACGTCCCTGGCCACAGGCGGGCATCATCGATCATATGATCAGCTAGGTAGATGAAATACGCCGTACTCCCCAACTGAACCATCATATCGCCGGGACGGAATACACCCGTCGAAATGGCCTCGGCACCAGAGTCGCCCGTTCCCACTAAGACAGGTGTCCCTGCCGCGAGCCCCGTCGCCTCTGCCGCACGCTGCGTAATCACCCCGGCAATATCGGTAGCCGACATTACCTCCGCCATCTGGTCAGGTCGGCAGAAACGAGCACATTCACGAGCATCAACCTTCCAGGTGTAGCGGTCGTATAGGGGAAGAAAATCCTCCGCCAAATAACGGTCCACCGTAAAACGCCCCGTCATCTTTGCGCATAGAAACGATGACGCCGTCAGGAACTTCGCGGCACGTTCGTGCACCTCGGGCATATTCTCCTTAAACCACAAGATCTTGGGAGCAATATCTGACGAACAGGGATCGTGCCCGAAAAGCTCGCGTGCGCGATCTGACCCATATTCGGAAAGGAGCTCGTCAATCTGCGGCTTCGAACGTGCATCGACTCCATACAAAATCGCGGGCGCCAGCGCGTTGCACTCGGTATCGACCGGCACACAATCGCAACCCAATGCGGAAAGGCCCACGCATCCGATCTGTGCCGCGTTAACCCCCGATCGCGCCACCAGCTCGCGCGACAAGCGGCAAAAATCGCCCCACCAGACTGCCTCTGCATCATGCTGGTACCATCCGTCACACGGGTTGTCCGTCTCATGTCCACAAGAGGCTTGGCAAACGATATTGCATCGATCATCGATTAAAACGCCTTTAGAGGCGCTTGTCCCAATATCAATACCCAGATAGAGCGCCATAGGTGCCTACTCCCCTCGCGCCGTACGAGCGGCAGCCATAAAACGAGCTACCCGCTCAACATCAACCGGAGCATCCAGCTTTCCGTCGCGCTTTAAGCAGGTGCCGACAAACGCGCCATCGTAGTGAGCAAATACGTCAGCCACGGTATTTTCGCGACAACCGGTGCCACATACCACGGGTACTTCGCCAACACGCTCGCGGACTTCATCGGCAAGCTCGCCCGAAGCGCCACGACCGGCAGCCGAACCGCCGATGACCATTGCATCCGGAAGGCAATTAAAGAGAAGTGAATCGGCAATGTCCGCAGTCGTGCGGTCGTTGAGATAAACCTCCCCCTCGCTCGTGATGAAGTGAAAAAGCTTGAGGTCATCCAGGCGGAGCGCCGCCTTGCGACGCATGGTGTGCGCGAAATCTCGGTTAATCAGCCCGAGATCACCGGCCCAGGCACCGCAAAAATTGCAGCGCGTGAACTGCGCATCGACGGCAGCGCACAGCTCGATTGTGGCATCACCATCGTAAATAGCCTCAGCTCCCCAAGGAGTCGACAGATCATGGGATAGAGCCCCGATAACATAGCCCATCGATGCAAGGGTTGAGGGAGAAACGTGCTGCTCATAGGGCATCGAGAGCTCATTGGTAATCAAAATGCCATCGACACCGCCCTGCTGCAACGCCTCGAGATCGCGCTTGGCGGCTTCCACGACCTGCGACACGCTTCCGCCCGGGTAATACAGTGGATCGCCCGGCAGAGGACGCAGGTGCAGCATTCCGATAACCGGCTTTTCGGTCTTGAACATCGAAGTTAGAAACGACATAACGTGCTCCTTCATAGGGTTATTGCAGGGACGTTACTCCCCCAGCACCTCGACGTACACTTTTCGCTTCTGCGGACCGTCAAACTCCGCAAGATAGATGTTCTGGGCACTTCCGCACACGATGTGGCCATCTTGAACGGGAAAGAAGCAACTGTTTCCACAAATCATGCTCTTGATATGCCCACAGGAGTTGTTGCCGGTGGCTCCATAGCTCGGCAGGAAGTGTGCATGCGCATAGGGGGCATCGAGTGGGGCGATGCGATCAAGCGTCTCCATAAGATCCGTCTCCACGCAGGGCAGCCCCTCGTTTACCACGATTCCACAGGTCGTATGCGACAAAATAATCGCTGCCAAGCCATTGGTCACCGAGCTGCGTTCGATGGCAGCGTGCACGTCTTCGGTAATATCGATGAACTGGTCCGGAGCAGTCGATAGATAGCTCAATGTCTCGAGCGTCACCATGTTTACTCATCCCCTTCAAGAAAACGCAGGGCATTACCCCAGTAGAGCCTTTCTCGCGCATCATCGCGCATGGGCACGGTATCGAGCGCCCGCTTGAGTTTGAATGCACGGAAGCGCGGCGTATTGCTGGCGAACATCACTTGGTGCGATAGCGCGCGCTCATACCACAGCGGCCCCATATCGACCGTGAAAAGACGCTGCATCATCTCCTCGGGCGAATCGATGTAAGTGATAGAGGTGTCCGTGTAGCAGTTGGGATACTTGAGCAGCATCGCCACGGTCTCGCGCACCCAGGGCCAGCCAAAGTGGGCCAAACTAAAGCGCACATTTGGATGCGTTGCGATTGTGTGCTCAAATGCAAGCGGGTTACTGCGCGAGAGCTCTGCGCCAGGCTCCCAAGACATACCGGCATGGAAAACCACCGGCTTGTTATAGCGCTCGCACAGCTCGTAAAGCGGCTCGGCCACAGCATCATCGGGGGCAAAACCCTGCTTTGCAGGATGCAGGCAAAGCCCCTTTGCCCCCAACTCGGTAAAGGCGCGCTCCAATTCGTCTGCGGCACCGCTCACCTGCGGGTCTACACTCGCAAATCCCCACAGACGATCGGGATGCGCGGCAACCAGCATGGCAATCTGGTCATTGGTGCCAAAGTGCCCTCCGCATGCCGTGGTTACATCGAGCGGCATGAGCACGCTCTTCTGCACATCGCAGACGTCCATCTCGACTTGAAGCTCATCCCAATCCATGGGGCCCATATGCCCCATACCAAATTCTCGTGACCAAAAGCCGAATCCATCAGGCTCATCACCCGGCGTACAGATCTCGCCGTAGAGCATAGGATGGACCAACATGTCGATAACCATTTCGTACTCCTTTCCAGGCATTTGACCCTAGTACGGCTCAAACGAACCAATCACTCGGGACGACAGCTCAGCGCCCGCCTTCATACACGCCGGAATATTAAGGCCATCGATCACGCCCTTGGTAAACCCGGCAATATACGAGTCGCCGGCACCCACGGTATTAACGACCTTCTCCGCCGGTACGATCCCGCACTCATAGAAGCGCTCACCGTCATAGGCAATGCTTCCCTTCTCGCCAAGCGTGGCAACCGCAACGCGCGGTCCCAATCCCTGCACGTGGCGTACCCAGTCTCGTAGCTCCGGAGTGTCCTCTTCAAACGACATGAATGCGTAGTCAACGTAAGGAAAATGAGCCTCACATGCATATTCGGGATCCTGGCTGAACACCGAGAAGTCCATAACCACCGTCTTGCCCGCATCGTGCCATTCGGGCAGGAGGTCCAAACAATTGCCAAACAGGTCGGTATGAATGATGTCATGCTCTAGGATAAACGCCCGGTCATCTTCATTCGGTCGATATGTCTCCATTACGCCATCGATTGCCTCGAGATGCACGCGATCGACGCCGTCTTTCAATGCCATGAGCATCACCGAGGTGTCGCCATCCTCCACCCGCAGATGTGAGATATCGAGCCCCTCAGCGGCCAGCGCCTCTCTCATCTTGTCTCCGTACTCGTCCTTGCCGACAACCGACACGGCGGATACCGAAACGCCCATTCGTGCAAGATGGATACCCCAGTCAATGCCATTACCAGTCGGATAGAACACGCCGATGTTTTGATAGACGTCCGCACAGCAAAAACCAGCCGCGCACGCTTTAATACCCATGGTCTTCTCCAATGTTCAAAAGGGGACCCACCACATGGCGAGCCCCCTTTTCGCGTTTCGCTTATTGTTTTGCATCGGCTGTCCAAGGCCTCATAGCCAGACCGCCGTACGCTTTCTTAAGCTATTCGACGATTGGCGCTCCGTGGCCCCAAGAACCTTCCATACCGCACACGGTCGAGGCAAACCCGGCAGCAAAGTCGAGCGCGCGTTCGATGGCCTCGGCGCCATCCTCACCACGCTTGGCGGAATCGAGATAGCACATCAAAAACGAGGTGAGGAACGAGTCGCCCGCCCCCATGGTGTCCTTCATGTCCGTTACCGGTTTAGCCAGCTGGCGGTAATAGCGCTCGCCGTCGTAAGCAATGCAGCCCTCGGCGCCCGCCGTAGCCGACACAAAACGCGGACCCAGGCCCTTCACCCATGCCAGACGTTCGCGAATCTCGTCCTCACTCGCGGCATCCGCCGCACTAAAGAAAGCGAAATCGACGTAGGGCGCAATCTGCTCGTAGTACTCGTCGGTGGAGTCGTCCGAAAAGTCAAAAGAGACCGTGACGCCCGCAGCCTTCAACTTGGGCAGCTCGCGCTCGGTGAAGCAATAGTTGCCCGAATGAACCACATCGAACTGCTTCATGTACGCAAGGTCAAAGCGATCGAGGACATAGCGCGCATCGCCACGGATACCGCCCTCGTTGGAGCCAAGGAAGACACGGTCACCGTCAACGACGGTCACACGAGCCGCTCCGTTTTCGCCAATCATCTGCTCGCACTTGTCAAGCTCGATACCCTCATCCTCGAGGCTTGCAATGACATGCTCGGCAGCGGCATCATTGCCAAAAATGCCCATGTATGCGGAGCGTGCGGCACCGCATTTCTTGGCATAAACGGCGAAGTTCACCGCATTGCCGCCGGGATACATGGTGTGGATATGCTCATAGCGATCGACGACGTTGTCGCCAAATCCGAGCGCGTTAACGTTAAATGCCATGGCCTTTGTCCCTTCTAGTACTCGACAACACCCATATAGCGACGGAAATCGGGATCGTGATCAAACACCTTGCCGCGTACAGCACGCAGCTCGCAGTTCATGGCGTAGAACAGCACCGGGTCCAGATAGGCACGGACGCTCGCCGGCACGGCTTCCATACCGTACTCCTTGGCATCGAGCACCATCAGCGTATCGGTATGCGTCTTAAGGAACGCCAGGGCGCGCTCGTCCATAGCACGGCACTCGCTGGAGCCCATCTGCAGGAAGTAAAAAACGCCATCCTGAGTAGCCTCGAAGGGGCCATGGAAGTACTCGGCAGAGTGGATGTAGCTGCAGTGCTGCCACTGCATCTCCATAAGAGAGCAGATAGCAAAACCGTAGGTCTGGCTAAAGTTGGGACCGCTGCCCAGAATATAGAAGAACTCGTGCTCCTGGCAAAGCTTGGCAAAGCGATCGCCCAGCTCGGCATTTACCTTCTCGCGTGCCGGGGGAAGAATCTTATCCATCTCGGCGATACCGGCATACATATCGGCAAGATCGGCGTAGCCCTCCTGTTGATCGAGCAGCTCTGCCGCAAGCGACAGCGAAATGCCAGCGGGGACCTCGGCCTGCGGCACGCCCTCGCCCCATGGGTAGACCCACGTGGTCCACTTGCCGGAGTCGATCTTGGATCCAGCGTTGTCGGTCTGGGCGATCACCGTAGCGCCGGCAGCAAGGGCAATCTCGCAGCCCTCGACGACCTCCGGGGTGTTGCCGCTGTGGCTGCAAGCGATGACCAGGGACTTCTCGCCCAGACGACGCGGACGCATGATATCAAACTCGCGAGCCGTATAGATATACGAAGTGAAGGTGGTTGCCTCGCGCTGCAGAAGCTCATGAGCCGGGATCAAATCGATCATGGAGCCACCGCAAGCAATCCAGTAGACGCTGTCGAACTTGCCCTTCTCGGCAATTGCCTCTTTGATCAGATCGTGTGCGTTCATATCCAGTTCCTTTCTTGTTTGGCCGCAATCAATGACGTTGGCTGCGTGGCCGATAGTTGTTTTAGTCAATCAGATATTTCTCGAATGCGGCCATGTTCTTGGCATCTGCCGCCGCCGGATCATCGTAGTAACGACCGTCCGTGATTTCCTGGCCCAGCATGCCGTCGAAACCATGGGCGTTGAGCGTGGCGACGAAGGCGTCCATATCGTGCTTGCCATCGCCCCACACCAGATGGCCATACGGGTCACCGTCGATAAAGTGCATCTCGTGAATTGCCCCATCACCAAAGGCGGCAAACCAGTCCTCGAGCGTCTCGCCTGCAACGCCCATCGCGGTTGTATCAACCATGGGCTGTAAGTACGGGCTCGCGACCTCGTCAATCATGCGCTTCGCATCGGAAACCGTCGTCACAAGGTTGCTCTCCTCGGGACGCAGACTTTCCATCGTAAGCACCAGACCGTGCTCGCCGGCATACTCCGCCAGAATGGACAAGTGCTCGCGGCTGCGCTTCCAGGCTTCCTCGCGGTCCTCGTCCCAGTCGCCCCAGCCCGAGTTGACGGACATACGGTCGCACCCAAGTACCTCGGCAAGCTCAATGCCGTGCTTAAAGTACGCCAGGCTGCGCTGTTCATGCAGCGGTTTGCGTGCGCAGTACTGCCAAGGATAGACAACGTTCTCGGGGCACAGAGTACGATACCTAAGCCCACGGCCTGCAGCCTTTTTCGCCAGGACCTCAGCCTCAAAGTAGCCCGTGTGGTCGAGCGTCACATGCGGCTCTGCACACCACAGCTCAATGGACTCAAAGCCCAAACGCTGCTGCACATCAAGGAAGTAATCGAGCGACCACATGATGTAGTGGATATTCATGCCCGCAATCTGCTCGCGGCGCAGCGTCGGTTTGGATTCAGACATCTTATGCCTCCTTATTTCGATCGAACACGATTTGTCCGTCCGACATCGTCATATCAACCGCAAGATCGCGTGCGTCGCGATAATCGAGGTCGAACACATCCCGATCGAGCACGCAGATATCGGCAAGCTTGCCAACCTCAAGCGTACCCAGCTCGTCCTCGCGCATCAGATCGTACGCGCCCCCGGCAGTCCAAGCGCGCAAGAGCTCGACAAGCGTCAGCGTGTTGACCTCATTCACGGGCAGTCCGTCGGCGAAGAATCCGCCGCACGCGCTGTAGATTGACTCGCCCAGGCTCGGAATCAGCAGCGGCAAATCCGTGCCGCAGCACACTGTGCATCCGGAATCTTCCATGCCGCGGCGATTCCAGCTGTGCAAAAGTCGCGTCTCGCCAATTTGTCGACGCATCATCGACAGGCAATCCTCGCGCCGGTCCAGCGTCAGAATCTGCGGATAGACCTCGCAAATTCCACCTAACTTGCCAAACTCGACAAGGTCGGTCGGGTCAGAGTTCTCGAGATCGGTAATCGCATGGCGGCGAAGCATCCGTCCATGCTCGTCTCGAGGCAGCGAGGCATAGAGCGCCACGGTGCGACGAACGGCGCCATCGCCCTGGCAATGCAAGGAATATCGGAAGCCGTCAGCATCAATTGCACGCAGCTCGTTCTCAATCAGATCCCACTCTGGCTCCTCGACGACCGTCTTGCCGGCAGCGCCCGCATCGGCCGAGTCCTCATAGGGGTCTATCATCTCGGCAAGCCCCGCCCATACGCCGCGATCGGTCATACGGTTGAAGCCAGAAAAACGAACGAACGGTCCCCGGAAGCGCTCTCGCGCCTCGCGGGCATATGCCAGATTTGCACCGGCGCCCACCGGCTGCGACATCATAGAGACGCGAACCGTCAGCTCACCAGATTCCTCACGGCGAGCCATTTCGTCGGCAAAGCCGTAGTAGTCATCAAACGCCATTTCCTTGATGGCGGTAACGCCACGCTCGTTAAGCATGCTCATGTAGTCCGAATACCCGGCACGCACCTCGGGCAGCGCGAGGAAATCGCTCATCATGCGCCAGATCTTCTCGGCATAGCACGCCTGGGGTGTAAAGCCGTATCGCGCACTGGCGGCAGCATTGAGAACGCAGGTCTCCGCTCCCGGTGTAAAGCAGACGACAGGGATATCGCCAAAACAATCGTCAAACACAGCTGCCGTATTTGCGTTCTCGGCATCCGATGCCAACGTTTCGGGTAGGTTGTGGCCAAAAACCGCCGCGCAATCCGGATGATCTTCTTTCCACGCACGCAAGAGCGACACAGCCTCTTTGGCATCAGCGATGCCGGACAGATCAGAACCCAACGTCCGCAGCGCCCAACCTGTATAGAAGGTATGCACATCGATCAGGCCAGGCATGACAGTGCGGTCGCCCAGGTCAACTACCTCGTCCGCCTGGGTCAAATACGAAGCTACCTCACACTTGGTGCCAACAGCCTCAATTCGATTGGCACGGACCGCTACGAAACCTTCAAACGGCAGGTCCCCCGTACCGGTAAAGACGCTCTTAGACGTCAGGACCGTCAAACGATCAGACATCACAACCACCTACACCGGAAGCATGCCAGAGATTGCCGTTACAATCACGCCAAAGACGACCATGAAAATGAAGAACTTCCAAATGGTCTTCCACCATTGGCCAAACGAAATCCTAGCCACGGCAAGACCGGCGACCGTCATGCCCGCCACGGGGCTGATGGTGTTGATGGTCTGGTTGGCAAACTGGAGCGCGGTGACGGCCGCCTCGGGATTGAGGCCCATGAGCTCGGTCAGGGGGCCCATAACGGGCATGGTGAGCGCCGCCAGGCCAGAACTCGAGGGAACCAGCAAAGAGAGCAGGCCAAGGACGATATACATAAACGTGGTGTAGACGGCGGCGGGTGCACCGGCAAGCGCGGTAGCGAGCGCCTGGAGGATGGTGTCGATGATCATGCCGCCCTCGGCGACGACCAGAATACCGCGAGCGATACCGATAACGATGGCAGCGTACGCAAAGTCGGCGAGACCCTTAACGAACTCCTCTGCGATCGTCTGCTGGTCAAGGCCGCCCAGGATACCGGCAAGCAAGCCCATGCCAAGGAACACGGCGGAAATCTCATTCATGTACCAGCCCTGGGTAACAAGACCCCAGACGATAATGCCCATACCGCAAGCAAAATCGATAAGCACGAGCTTCTGACGGATAGTGAACTCTTCCTCGATGGAGGCATCGGTCACGGAAAACTCGATACGCTTGAGCTTATCGTCCTCGTACACAATGGACGACTCGGGGTTTTTCTTGACGCGCATGGCGTAGCGCATGGCCCATGCGATACCGACGGCAGTGAAGATGACCCAAGAAACGGCGCGCAGCCACAGTTGCGGATTACCCTCGATGCCAATGATGCCTTGGGCGATCAAAACATTAAACGGGTCGATGGTCGAAGCACAATATCCCAGGTTAGGACCAAGGAAGCAGATGATGAATGCCGTCATCGAGTCATAACCGATACCCATCATGATGGGAATGAAGATGGCATAGAACGGCAGGGCTTCCTCAGACATACCAAACGTAGTGCCGCAAATGGACAGCAATGTCATCGTGATGGGGATGATGAGGATGTCCTTGTTCTTGAGCTTTTTAATCACACGGCTCATGCCGGCATTCAAAGCGTTGGTCTTGGTGATGATCGCGAACGATCCGCCAATCAATAAGACGAACGCAACGACGTCGGCAGCCTCTTGGATACCCTTGGTGGGCGCTTGCAGAACCGCGAAGATATCCTGGCCCAGATTGATGGTCTCGCCGGTCTCGGAATCGGTGTAGTTCTTATCGACCTGTTCATAGGTTCCAGCAACGGCGACTTCACGCTCGCCCGCCGCTGTCGAAATCGTCTTGCGCTGATACTGACCAGAGGGAACGATCCAAGTCAGAACCGCAAAGACAACGATCAGCAAGAACATGATCGTATAGACATGCGGTAATTTGAACTTAAAACGTCTGTTTGTCTTCTTCGCCTTCGTATCTGACATAGATACCTCCAAAGAACTCGAGACCGCATCGCATCTCGCTTCAACGTTTGCACAATGCAAACGTTCTATGACGTCCCATATATTACCAGCAGCTTTTTCCTTCATCAAGATAATTTCAAACTGATTGCCGCAACGCGGTTGAACGGTTGTGTTCGCGCCGTGAACGGTATGGAAACGCCCGGTGAGATGATCCACCGGGCGCTTCCATTCGCAATGTCCTAGATGTCAAAAACGTAGCGAGACCCAACGATCCGCTGACGACCGATGATAAACGGCCGTCGCTGCTCATCGAAAAAGAAGGCTTCCATATAAAACAAGGGTTCGCCAACGGGAGCTGCCAACAGCCGAGCGACCTCGGGCGACGCGCACGCGATCTCGAGCGTGCACGGGTCGGTAAACGCGGGCGTGCGGCCCGTCCGGTTGCGCACGAACTCAAAAATGGATTGGTTAGATAGAGGTGCCGTTGATAGATAGGCGTTGTCCTCGTAAACGTATATGTTGTTCTCGAGCATGACGGGGACTCCATCGGCAGTACGTACACGCTCAACGCAAATCAAATCAGTTCCAACGGGAACACCAAAGAACTGCGCTTCGGTAGAATCTGCCGGCAGTATCTTTCTCGAAATGACGCACGCCCCCGGCTCCATTCCGTTAACGCGGCATGCGTCCGAAAAACTCTGGACGTCATCCTTCTGGCGAATCTTGCGCTTAAGCTTGGGGGCATTGACAAACGTGCCTTTCCCCTGCCGCTTCGTTAGATAGCCCTGCTGGACGAGCTCCTCAATAGCGCGTCGCACGGTAACGCGGCCAACTTTATAGCTCTCAGCCAATTCGAATTCGTTGGGTATCCGCGCGCCTGCCTTGTAGGCACCGGAGTTGATTTCGTTTTTAATGATATCAATAACCTGTTGGTACAGCGGTATCGCTGCTTTACCATCAGTTAGCCCTTCAGTCGGTGGCATATACCCTCTCCCAGCACAATTAAGTCTAAAACGGGCTTAAGGGCATTCAGCAAGTCCTTAAGCCCACATTAGCATAAAGTATGCTTGCTGCCGCACCAAAATGTCGGGTATTTACTCATCAGACCCGAAAAACGCGCAACTACCTCACCCCTAAGAAAGCGTGAGCAGGTCCGGCAGCTGGTCGATGATCTTGTCCGCGGCATCCTGGCTAAAGCCAAAGCGCTCCTCGCGCTTGGCAATGACTGTCAGGCCAGCTCGCTTGCCGGCAGTGATGCCAGGCACCGAATCCTCAACGCAGCAGCAGCGATTCGCGGGCAGCCCCAGCAGGTCCAGCGCATGCAGGTAGATGTCGGGCTCGGGCTTGCTCTCCTTAAACTGCTCGCCGCTCACCACATACTCAAAGGCATCTGACAGCCCGCACGCATTGAGCACTTCCTCGATGCTATTCATGGGAGACGAGCTGGCAAGCGCCACGCGAACACCGCGGCGCGGCAGCTCTCGAATCGTATCCACGGCGCCTGGGTTAATCAAAGCCTGATAGTCGCGCGGACGCTTATGCGCCCACTCGTCCCAACGGGCCAACGCTTCCTCGCCAGTTAAATGCCCCTTACCGGCGCGCTCAAACCAATCGACCAGCATACGCAGGAAGAACTGATGCGAGGTACCAACCTGCCCGTTCAGCTCCTCTTGAGTCAGGTTAAGCCCAAGCTCCTTGGCAAACGCGGCAGTCTCGCCCAGGTAGTAATACTCGGTATCGACAATGACGCCGTCCATGTCAAAGATAACGGCGTCGAACGGAAATGCGGACACGGCACCCTCCCTAACAAAAGGGCGCCCGCAAGCGGACGCCCGAACCATGCATTATCGGCGATTCTAGCCCAGCAGCTTATCCAGTGCCACCGCAATGCCGTCTTCGTTGTTATTGGCGGTCACCATCTGGGCCACAGCCTTGACCTCATCGACGGCGTTGCCCATGGCAACACCGGTTCCGGCCCACTCAATCATGGACTTGTCGTTCTGGCCGTCGCCAAACGATACGACCTCACCGGCATCGATGCCGAGCTTGGGCAGGGCACCCTCGAGCGCGCGGGCCTTGTCGATACCGGGCGCCGTGTACTCAAAGTACCAGTCGGCCGTAAACATGCCCGAAAGCGTCTGGGTAAAGGGCGCATACATCTCCTCGTAATGCGCCTGCAGGTAGGTCGGATCGCCCGCCGTCAGCAGCTTGTCCACGGGATAAGCGTCCACAACCTCATGCAGGCTCTCCACCTCGCGAATCTTAAGATCGCATGCATCGCGCTCATACTTGACGATATTCTTCTGCGAGCCATCCGGCAGCGTAATCATGCAGCGGTACGAATCCTCGACATGCAAGTCGCGACCGAGCGAGATCATGGGGATCACATCATAGTTTTGCAGATGATCAATCAGACGGTGCAGTTCGTCAGACGGCATGGCCTGGTCAAAAAGGACCTCATCGGTCTGAGCGTCGACCACATGCGCGCCATTAAAGGCAACTAGCAGACCGTCATGGTTTTGAAGGTCGAGCTCCTGCGCCAAGGCGTGCAGCCCCCATGCGGGACGGCCCGAAGCCAAAATGAGCTTAATGCCCGACTCCTGCGCCGCAAGCAGCTTCTCGCGCGTACGCGGGCTAATCACTTTCTGGTCGTTGGTGAGCGTACCGTCGATATCCATCGCGATGGCTTTGATTGCCATATGTGCCTCCTTGCATCGTTTTTATCGCGCACTATCTTATCCGAGCCGGGGCACGTTCGCACAGCGCGCGCATGACGGTTGCAAAACCACCCCATTTGAAACAAACGCAAAAAAGTACTTGCAAAGACGCGTTCTGACATATAAGTTGATAAAAGACCGCCGTTGCGGTTTTAAGTAGATCGAGCATATGAAGTTTGAGTTTTAGCGTGTAAGAGAAGGAAGATCGGCAAAGTACAACCCCAAACGCAATGACAACTTAATGAGGTAACTGCCACATGTGAGGCACCCAGGGCATTGCTGTCTCGATTTTGAGCACGATGCCTTCCGCCTTGCATGGGCCGTTCCATCCCGCCCCTGCAGCAACTGCCTCACGGGCTCATTGAAAACCGCATAGCACCCCAACGTCAGCACATCACCCACGGCAAGCGCATCACTCACGACAACCAGCACATCAACAAACAGCACGAACATCAACCGATTGGAGAAGCTATGACAAACCACCACGCTGAAGACGGCGATAAGAAAAGCATTCTGGATGCCCGCATTGAGCGAGCATATGCAAACGAATATGACGCCGCCTTTGCCGCCGCGACCATCAAGAACTACGCGTCGCTACCGCTCGCGACGATCTTGGCCGACCACCCTCAACTGCTGAAGCGCTGCACAAAGATCATGGGCGACCCCGACATTCGCAAGCTGACAGACCCCTATGCCCCAAAACGCGACAACGATTCGTACGTTCTTACCGTAGGCTGCCTAGCCCATATGCTTACGGCGCTCGACACGAAACTCAAGCTCGAATGGGAACCCGGCGAGCGTCATGAACTCGAAAGCAAGCGGAACACCCTGCGCACCGCACTGTTCCTTCCGTTGGACGGCCTCAAGCGCTGCAACGTCGAGCTCAATACACAGGCGCGGCAAAAGCCCGGGACCACGGGGCAGAAAACTCCAAGACCCCATGTGGCCATCGTCGACCGCAACCGATATAACCGCATGACCGCGCACTTTTCCGCCGAGGGAGCAGCCATAAGGACGCTGATCGACCTGCTGTGCCTCCTGAGCATCAACGAGCTATTTGAGGGCTATCTCGCCCTTGTTCCCGCGACGGCACCCAAGTCGGTAGCAAAGATCATCGAGACCTGCAGACGCCAGTTTGAGCGCCATCGCAATGGCAGCGAGATGAACGCCAGCATCGCGCAGTACTACGCGGCTCATTACAAAAATGACGGATGTGCCCCTATCGAGCATCAGCTGCGGCTCGCCTACACCACGCCCGTCGCAACGCTCCATCGCTTTGGAGCCCTTGGCGCTTGCGAGCCGCACGGACAGGCAGCCTGCCCCACAACCGAGCTCGATCTCAGGCTCGGACGAACCCTGTAGCCCGCCAGCCCCTCCGCGGGCAACAATCCTATTCCACAACACAACCAACAGAAAGGAGTCCTCATGGACACCAATCATTCCCCCATCATCAGCCCCCTCACCATGCGTGAATCCGCCCGAGGTATCACGCTCACCAGCATTTACGATGAGATGCTCGCCCGTCGCGAGCTCTCCGTCATGGGAAACATCGAAACCCCGATGGCCCACGACCTATGCCAGCAGATCCGCCTGCTCGATGCCACCGACCCCAGCCGCCCCATCACCATATTTGTCGCCAGCGCCGGCGGAAGCGTGCGATCGGGTCTTGCGATCTATGACGCCATGCGCCTCGCATCGTGCCCCATCCGCACCGTCTGCCTGGAATTCGCCGCGTCCATGGGCGCTGTGATCTTTATGGGCGGCGACGATCGCCGTATGGCGCCCCATGCAGAGCTCATGATTCACGACCCACTGATCCCCCAGGGGGCAGGCGGCTCGGCACTTGCGCTGCAGGAAACCAGCCGGCGTCTCATGCAGACCCGCAAGACCCTCACGCAAATCCTCTCGGACCGCAGCGGCCTCACGCCCAAGCGCATCCAGTCCCTCACTGCAAAAGACACCTACCTTTCGGCCGAGCGCGCCGTCGAGCTCGGCTTTGCCCACGAAATCCTCTCGACCACCAAGGAGGTCGCCCATGTCTAACCTCACCAGCCGCCTCGCCGCATCTGAGTCCGCATCGTCCACCATCCTCGCCAAGGATCGAACGCTTTCCTGCGACACCCGCCAAACGGGACTCAACAACAACGCACTTGTGATCGGCCCCTCGGGAGCCGGCAAGACCCGAAACGTCCTCAAGCCCAACCTGCTGCAAATGAACGCAAGCTACATCGTGCTCGACACCAAAGGCACGCTCTGTCGCGAAGTGGGACCCGTGCTGGCAGCCCACGGTTACCGCGTGCAATGTCTCAACTTCGCCGACCTCAACACCGTCCCGACCCTTGCGCCCGGCATCGAGCGCTGCGGCTACAACCCCCTGAGGCACATTCGCCGCAAGGCAGACGGCAGGCCCAACCAGCAGGACATCCTCTCGGTGGCAAAGGCCATCTGCCCCATCGAGGACAACAACCAGCCTTTTTGGGATCATGCGGCGGCAAACCTGCTGTCGTGTCTTATCGCCTACGTCACCGAACAGCTACCCGCCGACGAGCAGACGATCAGCTCGGTCATCAAGCTGATCGAGCACCTGCAGGACGGTGCCACGGCCCGATTGTTTGACGATCTGATCACGACCGACCCCCAAGGCTATGCCCTCTCGCTATGGCGGCGCTACGCCATTACGCAAAATGCCGAGCGCATGCACGCGAGCATCGTCGGCATCCTTGCCGAAAAGGTCATGTGTCTGGGATTCGACGGTGCGGCACAGCTCTATCGTGAGTGCCATCAGGTGGACTTCGCTTCCATGGGACACACCCCCTGCGCCCTGTTTGTAACCGTGAGCGATATTGACCGCAATCTCGATCCGCTGACCGGCCTCTTTATTTCGCAGGCGTTTATGGGCCTCATTCGTGAGGCCGATAGGCAGCCCGACGGCAGCCTGCCCGTGCCCGTGCGCTTTATGCTCGATGACTTCGCAAATCTGCAGATCCCCCAGATCGACAACGTGCTCTCGATTATCCGAAGCCGCAACATCTGGGCAACGCTGCTGCTGCAGTCGACCAACCAGCTCGATGCGCTCTATGGCGAGGCACGCGCACGCTCCATCATGGGCAACTGCGACACGCATCTGGTGCTGGCGTTCCAGGATCCCGAGAGTGCCCGGGTGTTTTCCGACCGCGCCGACGCGCTACCCAGCACGCTCATGGCGACGCCGATCGATCGCTCGTGGCTCTTTGTACGCGGTCGCACTCCCGAACAGGTCGAGCGCTTTAGGCTCGAAGACCATCCGCTCTACGGGGAGCTGCCCGAGGCACAGCGAGGCCATGCGGAGGCCGAGATCTAGGCGCAGGGTTCTCGCAGCGCGCGGCGCCCCGGCGATGTTCCACAAAGGCCGTGCGCCCCGGGACCACGGCAAAGCAAAGGGGCCCGCATCCGATAGGATACGGGCCCCTGACTATAAGGCGCGATGCGTTAACAGCAGCGACTACTTGCGGTGAGCGCGGTAGAACTCGATGAGTGCCTGGGTCGAAGCGTCCTGCTCGGCCTTGGCGGCGTCGTCGTGGAAGGCCGGGGTAATCTGCTTGGCAAGCTGCTTGCCCAGCTCAACGCCCCACTGGTCGTAGGAGTCGATGCCCCAGACCGTGCCCTCGACAAACGTGATGTGCTCGTACAGGGCGATGAGCTCGCCGAGCGCGAACGGGGTCAGCGTGTCGCCGAAGATCGAGGTCGTCGGGCGGTTGCCCTCAAAGCAACGGGCCGGGACGATCTGCTCGGGCGTGCCCTCGGCACGAACCTCGTCGGCAGTCTTGCCAAAGGCGAGCGCCTTGGTCTGGGCCAGGAAGTTGCCCAGGAACAGCTCATGCACGTCCTGACCGCTATCGGTCGCAGGGTTGGCGGTATTGGCAAAGGCGATAAAATCGGCCGGAACCACCACAGTGCCCTGGTGCAGCAGCTGATAGAAGGCATGCTGGCCGTTGGTGCCGGGCTCGCCCCAGAAGATCTCACCGGTATCGGAGGTCACGGCGCTGCCGTCCCAACGGACGTGCTTGCCGTTGGACTCCATGGTGAGCTGCTGCAGGTAGGCCGGGAAGCGGTGCAGGTACTGGCAGTACGGCAGCACGGCGTGGCTCTTGGAACCGAAGAAGTTGACGTACCAGACGTTGAGCAGGCCCATCAGCGCGACGGCGTTGTTCTCGAGCGGGGTGTTGCAGAAGTACTCATCGATGGCGCGGAAGCCCTCGAGGAACTGTTGGAAGCGCTCGGGGCCGAGCACGACAATCAGCGACAGGCCCACGGCCGAGTCAACGGAATAGCGGCCGCCAACCCAGTTCCAGAAACCGAAGGCGTTGGCGGGGTCGATACCGAAGGCCTCGACCTTCTCGAGTGCGGTGGAGACGGCGACGAAGTGCTTTGCCACGGCCTCGGCGTTCTGCTCATCGGAGCCGTCGATGGCGCCCTGAGCCTTGAGCTGCTCGAGCATCCAGGTCTTGACCTCGCGGGCGTTGGTGAGGGTCTCGAGCGTGGTGAAGGTCTTGGAGACGATGATTACGAGCGTGGTCTCGGGATCCAGGCCCTTGAGCTTCTCGGCCTGGTCGTTGGGGTCGATGTTGGAGATGTAGCGGCAGTCGATACCCGAGCCGGCATAGGGACGCAGAGCCCCGCACATTAACA
>OBWQ01000193.1_pt1 | contig 31996 bp, 27 predicted proteins | sample 1476511 | NCBI WGS metagenome assembly OBWQ01 (sample SAMEA2580126, study PRJEB22360) | human gut metagenome | biome: human gut; feature: human-associated habitat; material: faeces | place: Denmark | collected 2008/2010
ATCGTTGGGGCCAGGCCCGATTTTGCCTCTTGACAATGTCCTGCTCATATTAAAAAGGCACAGGTTTTTGTAGAGGCGTATGGAGATGTGGCTGCGGGCAGTACATTTTGCGTAATCTGCCCAAACGCAAACTAATTGCTTGTATAATGGCTCGTGTCGAAAGATACAAAAACCTGTACTTTTGCGACTGCGCCTAGCTGCGAGCGAGAAGCTGTTCTAAACGCCCCTGCATTTGCGTGTGTCGCAATGCAAGAGAAGGGGGCGAGAACATGGAGCAGACGGCACGGCGCCAAGAGCAGCTGCCGGGCGCATTTAACGGCGCCACCACCAATAGCCAGCACGGCCGCGTCCGCTGGTATCTGGTCCACACTCCCCATGGAAAAGAGCGCGAGACCTGCGAAAAGGTTCGCCGCATTATCCCGCACAACCTGATGCAGGACGCTTTTGTGATGCAAAAGGAGTTTTGGTTTAAGCGGGACGGCGCCTGGTCGCTTCAAACCAAACCCATGTACAAGGAATATTTCGTCGTCGCCACGTACGATGCCGCCGCGCTCGATAGGGCTTTAGCCCAGTTGAGCTTTGGCTGCCGCATCGCCGGCAGTAGGGAGCGGGCGTACATGCCCATGCCGGACGATGCGCAGGATTGGTACCGCAGTGTGCTGGACGACGACGGCGTGGTGCGCAACAGCGTCGCGCGCATAGAAGGCGGCGTGTTGCACATAGAGCAGGGTCCCTTGGTGGGGCAAGAGGCCCGCGTGCACAAGATTGACCGTCGCAAGCGCTGGTGTCTGGTGGACGTAGGCGAAGGCGATTCCAGCTTTAGGGAAGTGCTTCCGCTCGACGCTCCCATCAAGACGTAAGGGAGACGTTGCACTGGCTATTCGTTCGCATTTTTGAATTTACCGATTGGGGGGGGGTCCTGGAGGACAGGGCCGTATGTTTGATTTTGGCTGCTAAACAAGTAACAGAGAGCTGTGCATCTGTGGGGGACGCACTGGCTATTAAAGAGATTAAACCGAGCGGTACCCTTGGCTATCGCTTTGTTAAGAGGCTGTTTGATCTGGTGTTCAGTCTTTTGATGAGCGCACTGCTGCTTATCCCTATCGCTATTTTGTGCGCGCTTATTAGCCTTGAATCGCCCGGCAGCCCCATGTATACGCAAGAGCGCGTCGGCAAGGGCGGAAGGACTATCAAGATTTTTAAGCTTCGTAGCATGGTTGCCGATGCGGGTGATGTGCAGAAGTATTTAAGTCCGGAGCAGCTGCATCAGTGGGAAGTCGAACGCAAGGTCGACGATGACCCCCGCATTACCAAGATTGGTCAATTCATTCGTAAATGCTCCATCGACGAGATGCCTCAGTTTCTCAATGTACTGAACGGTGACCTTTCTGTCATTGGTCCTCGCCCCATCACAAGAGATGAGCTTGAACAGCATTTTTCGGATGAAGAAATGGCTGAGCTGCTCTCAGTTCGGCCTGGAATTACTGGCCTTTGGCAGGCAACAGACCGAAATGCGGCGACTTTTGAAAGCGGGTTGCGGCAAAAGATTGAACTTCGGTACGTTCAGAATCGGTGCTTTCGTATGGATTTCAATTGTTTCAGCAACACCTTCGGGGCAATGTTTGGTAAAGATAGGACGGGGCGATAGATGCAAGCATCCGATACATGTTCTTACAGCGTGTTGATGAGCATTTACAAAAAAGAAAATCCTGCTTTTTTAATTCAATCTCTCGATAGCATGTTGAATCAAACCGTTTTTCCGAGCGAGATTGTCATGGTTAAGGATGGTCTGCTTACACGTGAGCTTGAAGTGGTACTTGAAGAGTACGATTCCAAGTATCCTGGTTTATTTAATTTTGTTTCATATGATAAAAATCATGGCTTGGGTTACGCTTTGCGCAGAGGAATGCTCGCTTGCTCTAACGAAATTGTTGCGCGTATGGATACTGATGACGTGGCTCGTCCAGATCGTATGGAGAAACAGCTTGCCGCTATTGAGAACGGACTCGACATGGTCGGCAGTGACGTTATTGAATTTGTAACGTCCCCCGACAACCCTGTTGCGATTACGAATCTTCCAAAAGGCATCGATGCCATACGTTCTTATTCTAGGAGACGCAATCCCTTTCGTCATCCTCCTATGACGTTTAGAAAATCCAAGGTTGTCGAAGCTGGAAATTATAGTTCAGAATTTCTTTACTTTGAGGACTGGGATCTATTTAACAGGATGCTTGCCTGTGGTTGCCAAGCCGATAACTTAAGTGAGCCTCTTGTTGCGATGCGCGTTAGCGATGACTTCTATTCTCGTAGAGGTGGCTCGCGGTATCTTAAATATGCTAAGGCTTTCAAGCATGCACAACTTGAACGAGGCTATTTTACAAAACGTGACTATATCTGTTCTTATTTGCCGCATGCAATCGTCTGCCTGATGCCTAATTCCATTAGAGCATTGATATATCGAGTAATTCTCAGGAGGTCCTAGGTATATGGCTTCTGATGTTAATAAGCCTTTGGTTAGCATCATAGTCCCTATATATAATGTGGGCTCTTTCGTACTTCCTTGCGTGAATTCATTGCTTGCTCAGACATATTCGAATATCGAATTCATCATCGTTGATGATGGCTGTACAGATAATTCTATCGATATTGTTGAGGGCATCATTGGGGCAGACGTACGTTTTACGATTCTGCATAAGAAGAATGGTGGTCTTTCTTCCGCACGTAACTTTGGTACTCAACGGTGTCATGGGGATTACCTAATGTATGTGGATGGGGACGATTTGATTGATCCGCGGACCGTTGAACTGATGGTGGAAGCGGCTGATAATTATCGAGTGCCTCTCGTTGTTGGTTCTTTTGCGAAGACGCCCTTGCTTGACAGCTATGAGATGGGTCAGGATGCCGAGTTCGTTGTTGAATCTGGTGCTGAACGCTTAAGAAAGCTACTATTGTTCAGTGGTGAAAGTGGCTCTGCGTGTGGAAAGCTCTTTGAGCGGTCTCTAATCTCTAGTCTTGTCTTTCCTGAGGGACAGTTGTTTGAAGATATGGGCGTCATTGCCTCTATTTGTTCAAATACTAGTAGGGTAGCAGTATCTGAGGCGCCCTTTTACGCATATGTGACGCGGCCTGGATCCATTACTACCTTTAAGAAGCAAGGCCCCAAGCATGTAACTGACATGAATGCAGCTATTGAGACCGTTCGTCAAGTCGTTGGTTGTGATTTTCAGGGCGAATTTGAGTGTTTTCAGACATACTGTACGCTCCGTGTCGCAATGAAGATTGATCCTGCTGCCTTTGATGACAAGGGAGAGGCGCAAGCTTATTTGAGACATGCTCAAAAGCTTGCTAAAAACGTTTCGAAGAGTTTATTTGCTTCTTTGAAATGGAGGATCCGTTGTTCTCTCTTTTCATTCTCACCCAAGGTTCATAACGTTTTCTATTCAATTTATGCAGCAATTTCTGGTAAAGCTGTCGGTTAATTCTCATAACTAAAGGGTTGTTATAGTGAGTTCTTCAATTAACAAATATCTGCATGATATTGATAAATACATTAACGAATATTTGTATGACATCTTATTTCAAGATGGATTTAATGGCGGCGTTAATGTGTTTATCGGCGGTTTGACCGAAGGAATCTCAATAGATGCCCAGCGTTTTTCGAAACAGGTTTAGAGATGCCAATTTATTTTGCAGCCTTTGCTCTTCATCTTTTATTGCTTTATCTTTCTGCGCAGGTGGTAAATAAACGAGTTGGTTCGGTCCTTGCGGCTATCTCGGTTGTTCCTCTTTGTTTGGTGGCAGGTGCGCGTGACGTTTCTGTCGGTACTGATACTTCTGCATATCCTCTCAGGTGTTTTTACGCCTCGCAGTATTACTCGCCTTTGGGTGCAATGGGTGCGTGCTCAGACCAAGAACCGTTATTCGTACTTCTTTTTTGGATCTTGGGCAGGCTGACCGGTGATTTTAATGCCGTTCTCTTTCTTTGTGAGGCCATCGTTCTCCTTCCTTATATCTTAGTCGTTAGGAAGTTGTACCCCCGTGGGTATCCTGTTGTAGGGATATTTATCTGCTTTGTAATATTTGGCTACACAATAAATATTATCAGACAGTGTCTTGCAACAAGCATGCTGGTTTTGATGGTATATGAGCTCTTATGTGAAAAGCGCGTTTCTGCTTTTGTTTATCTGATGTTAGCGGTTGGCTTCCATAAGATGTCAGTTATGGGCCTTATCATTTGGATTATTTACATTTCATGTTATGAGCGCAAGCAGGAACGCTCTTTCAAGGCTGTTGCAATGCTCGTGTGTCTTGGAGTTATTGATTTTGCTGTCTGCATGATTTTAGTCGGTCCCGATGTGATGGAGTTCGTGTCACGATTTACGTCGTCATACAGCTTTCAAATTAAGCATGCTGGAATGGGTTCATTCAATACTACGATGCTAATTTACCTGCCATTTTGCTTAGTGATATGGGCATTGGGCCATAAAAACTCATCTTTGAGCGACGACTACAGATCGCTTAATTTCTACACGATTAACGGTATGGTTGCATCATTGTTTGCGCAATTTGCAACTATTAGTCCTGAATTAATTCGACTTAGTTTTCCTTTTCTCTTTATTTCAGGTTTCGTTTTCCCGTTTTTGTCAGAAAAACTCGGAAAAGAGCGTCTGCTAATTATTTCCCTTTGTGTTTTATTTTGCATCTTATATTTTTCTATCACGTTTGTATTTGGTGGTAGCTGCGATCTGTTTCCATATTCATCGGCGTTATTAGGGGTATTTTATGGATGATGAAACTCCTGTGATTAGTATTGTTGTTCCAGTCTACAACACTGAGCGTTATCTTCCTGCTTGCTTGGAGTCCATTGATGCTCAGGGAGTGGATTCCTTTGAAGTGATTCTTGTGGATGACGGTTCCACTGATGGATCTCCTTCGATTTGTGACGCGTACTGCGATGGGCATGATAGGGCATCTGTTATTCACAAGGATAATGAAGGTCTCCTTGCTGCGCGCCGGGATGGACTTCGTGAGGCGAGGGGGCTGTATGTCCTTTCACTCGATTCCGATGACGCTCTTATTGATGGTTGCATTCAAAAGGTTCTTGCTGCTATCGCTTCGACTAGTGCTGATATTATTTCTTTTAATTTCACTATGGACTTGAGGTCCCTTAAGCCATCGCTGAAGGTGAATTTAGCGCCCGGTATTCATTCTGGCTGTTCTTATGAATTGGTTAAAAGCGAATTGTGCGCCTGCGATTTTAACAGTGTTTGGAATAAGGTCGTTCGTAAAGATTTATTTCCCTGTTATGAGTGGTATACGGAACGTGCTGGGCTTATGCATGGTGAGGATCTTTGTCAGCTTCTTCCTATCTTTGATATGGCAAAAAACCTATTTCACATTGATGAACCCCTTTACTACTATCGCCAGCATGACACGAACAGTACAAAGTTGTTTCGAGATAAACAGATTGCTGATTGGAATTATGTAAGCGATGAATTGCTTCGATACGCGACTAGTTGGTCAGTATGTTCGCTTCAGAATGCAAATAGGGGCATCTGTCGTCACTATTGCGATCTTGACGAGATTCTTTGGGATTGTGAATTGGATGCTGAGTCGAAAAAGCACTTTGATAAGACTATTAAGAGCGAGTATCACAGGAGGGTTAGTAATTGTCCTGACTTAGTTCATGGTCTAGTTTTGTCAAACAACGGGATTATTTCTCATGCTGCCCGATGGGGTCTTGGATGTTACAAGCGTCTTCGTCGGATCTTCACGTGAGGCAGCTGATAAATGGCATTTTCAATGATCGTTTTTCTATGTGCGAAATTGTGTCTGAATCAGTGGTTCAGATTGCCGATAAATCCCATTATGGTTTCGATGAAATGATCGCATGTGCAACTTTCATTATTAATGCTTGAGTTTATGGAGGCTGCTGATGACTAGCTTTTACGATCGCGTTGTCGGCATTATAAATTGAAATTTTGTTGGATTAAGGATAAATGCCTGTTTTTCGCTTTTGAAGATGGGAATGGTCTAGTGCTGCAAATAACAGATTTAATTAAAAATGCTATTTATGTCTTACTTTCCGGTGGATTTTATGATGCCGTACTCAGACTAACTCGCTTTTCTAGTGATAACCTCTGCGCATCAAAAGCAAGGTTGAATATGGTTTCTGAGCGACCGTTAAATATGTTCGAGCCTATTGAATTTCAAGAAGGAGCGACTTGCGATATTTCAGTTATTGTCCCCGTATATAACGTGGAAAACTACCTTAAGATATGTTTAGATTCGATATTGACACAAACATTTGACGGTAAGTTTGAGGTTGTTGTTGTCGATGATGGCTCTAAGGACAGGTCTGCTGAAATAGCTGATTCATACGGATTTCTGCCCAATGTTCGTGTAATTCACCAAGCAAATGGAGGTCTCTCTGCAGCTCGCAATACTGGCCTCAGGTCTTCTCGTGGCAAGTACGTCATGTTTGTGGATTCCGACGACATGATTGGACCGGCTTACCTTGAGGCTATGTACGGTCGCCTCATGGGAACTTCTGCAGATTACGTTACATCTACTTTTAGATATATGTCTGATAACGGTATAGTCTGCGAGGAGGAAATTGATAGGGCGAGTTGGATGGTGCCATGGGGCAGACTGTATCGTCGAGAAGTCTGGAGTGGAATTGGATTTCCTGTTGGCGCATGGTATGAAGATTTGATTCACCCGCTTTGGATTGATTCTCGCTTTAACGATGAGCCTTGCTATGATTTGAGCGGCTATTATTACCGAATTCGCCCTGGATCCATTATGCAGTCTACCCCTACTAATGTTAAGGGCCTTGATTCGTATTGGGTTCTCGATGAATTGATTTCTAATCGTTCGGAGCTTGGAATTTCTTACTCACAGAAAGACTACGATCGTATTTTCCCTTTGTTTGGGCCGCTTTTGCTTGGGAGAACCATCGCCTTGGACAATAGCGCGCGTAAAACCATGTTTGCTTGTTGCTGCGACACATTCAATTCAATTGATGAGTTTAGGACGAAGAGCACATCGTTAAACGGTAGATGGAGTGATATCGAGAGAGCTCTTCGTTCTTCGGATTATAACCGGTATCTTCTCGCTTCGCTTGCCCTTGCGGCGCAGGGGGTTTCTGGGTTAAGTCTTTCAGATGCAATTCATATTTGGGTGAACAGGAATAGATAAATAATGAAAATCGGAACGATTACTTTCCACGGCGCGATGAACTTCGGATCTGCGCTCCAGTCTTATGCGCTTCAAGTGGTTTTGGAAAACATGGGACATGAAGTGCAAATTATCGATTATCGTTCTCGGGATTATGAGCAGTATAAGCTGCTTCAGCCCCGACATCCAAAGGCAACGCTTCGAACATTGCGCTGTTTGAATAGGTATTTGTCAAGAAAGACTGCATTCGAAGGTTTTTCCAAAAAATATTTCGGCATGACGAAGAAGTCTTATCACTGGCAAAATGAAGAGGAGATGTGCGAGCTTGCGGATCAGTTTGATTGCTTTATTTGTGGTAGCGATCAAATTTGGAATCTCGATTGTACACAAGGTGTTGTTGGTCCCTATTTCCTTTCATTCGCTGGAGATAGACGTCGAGTCGCTTACGCTCCCAGTCTTGCGCACACTTTCTTTAGACCTGAGAATTTTGATGAACAGCTTGTATCCAAGTTGCTCTCAAGGTTTGATTTCCTGTCTGTTCGCGAGGAGGAGACGGTTCCGTTATTTCAGCCCCTTGTCGATGCGCCTATAGATGTTGTCTTAGATCCCACACTTTTGTTGGAGTCTGACGACTACGCAGATATGGCATCAAAAGATGTTTTGCAGGGTGAATATATATTTATGTATCTACTACGCGAGTGCCCCGAACTTATTGAGAGCACCGTCGCGATGGCGGAAGCAACGGGCATGAAGGTTGCTTACATATCTGATAAAAACCTAGATATCCCAAATTCAATTAACCTGTTTGGTGTTGGCCCTGAGGAGTTCGTTTCGCTTATTGCGCACGCAAGCCTTATTCTTACCAATTCCTTTCATGCGACCGTATTCTCGATTCTCTTTCATAAGCCCTTCCGCGTGTATGCAACAGATAAGTCTGGTGCGCGTATGCGCGACTTGCTGAGTAATATCGGGCTGTCTGACCGTTGCGTCGATGTTATGTGCGTCGACGATATTGCCCCTTGTGACTGGAGTGGCGTGGACTCTCGCCTGGATTTTCTGCGGGAGCATTCCTGGGCTTATCTTAGAAAGGCGCTTTCGTAATGGGGGAGACGCGTCGACTTATTAAGAACACTGGCATTATTGCGGTGGGAGGAATGGCAACCAAGCTTGTCTCGTTTCTTCTGCTGCCGCTCTATACCTCAGTTCTTTCCACTGGCGACTATGGTACCGTCGACTACATCAACACTATCGCCCTGTTCTGCGTTCCTGCTGTCTCCCTACTTATGGATGAAGCGCTGTTTCGGTTCCTCATCGACTGTCGCACCGATGGTGATCGGTCTAAGGCCGTGACCGCGTCTTGCGCTGTTCTTCTTGCTGGCTGCGCGTGCTTTGCGGTCTTGGCGATTCTGGTCTGGTTGCTATTTAGGCCAGAAAATCTTGGCTGGGTCGTGGGCCTTGTTGTCGCTGGCGCGCTTCTGCAGATGGCTTCTGCGGTCCTACGTGGTTTCGGGGATACCGTGGGTTACTCCGTCATGAATTTCGCTGCGAGCGCTCTTACCATCGTGCTAAACGTTCTGTTTATCGCTGTTCTGCGTTGGGGCGTTGTGGGCATGCTTTCCGCCACGGTTATTGCGCAGGGCGGTGTTGCCCTCGTGTTCATGGTCATGCGGAAGCTCTGGCGCTATATCGATCCGTCGGCTTTCTCCATTTCCTATGCTCGAGACCTCCTGCGGTATTCCTTTCCGCTCATTCCCAACAAGGTTTCCTGGACTATTAACAACCTGCTAGACAGGCTGATTATCATGAATACGCTCGGTGCTTCTGCCGCCGGCGTGTACGCCGTCTCTTACAAGTTCCCCGGTGTCATGGACCAGGTGTACGGCTTCTTCTATCAATCTTGGAAGGAGAGCTCGGCGCGTGCCCTCAACTCCGATGAGGACGAGTCGACTTTCTATAACTCTGTGTATCGTGCGCTAAGGCGTTTCATGATGAGCGTCGTTCTGCTTATGTCTGCGCTTATGCCCCTCGTGTACGGCATCCTGATTAAGGGTTCATTCGGTGAGGGCCTGCTTTATGTGCCGATATTGCTCCTGGCGACGTACTTCAGCAACATCTCCGGCTTTTACGGTGGCATCTTTACCGCACATAAGGAAACCGGAATTATGGGTACTACCACTGCGGTGTCTGCAGCCCTTTGCGCCGTTCTGTGTGTTGTGTTGATTCCGCACTTCGGTCTTTATGGTGCATCTGTTGCAACGCTCTTGGCGATGATCGTGGTTAATGAGTACCGCAGAATTAAGGTCGCTAAGTTTACGAAGCTTGTCGAAGACCGAGTTGAGCAGGTTTGGACTTTAGTTTCAATTGCCGGCGTGTTCGTTTTTTATTATCTGTCCGCCTACGGTGCGGGCATCTGGAGCGCTATCGCCTGCCTGGCAATTGCGCTGGTTTTTTCCGTTTACATGAATGCCGATATCCTGCGTAAGATTGTTTCGGCTCGTAAATAGGGGGATAACTGCATGTCTACCGTGAAAAGGGGCGAAGTTCCCACGCTGTTTGAGTCGCCATCGCATTGCTGCGGATGCGGGGCGTGTGCCGCTTGTTGCCCAAAAAGCGCCATCTCCATGTCTGAGGGTAAGGATGGGTTTGTTCTTCCCGTAATTGATAGCGATCTCTGTATCGGCTGCGGCGCGTGCACGAGGGCGTGCGGCCTCAACCGGGGGATAGGCTCTAATTCCGCTGGACCGTTCTTTGCCGCTGCCGGTAGGGACGATGTCTCGGAGTCCGCTTCCGGCGGAGTTTTCGGCGCCGTTGCGCGTGAGCATATTTCTTCTGGCGGGGTCGCATACGGTGCTGCCTATGAGCGCGAGGGGAATACTCTTCGAGTGTTGCATCGTCGTGCTGTGAGTGTTGATGAGCTTCGCCCGCTTCTCAACTCAAAATATGTCCAGAGCGACGCCGGAGCTTGCTTTGCCGACGTGAAGGCGGACCTTCGTGATGGAAGGCGGGTCTTGTTCTGCGGAACGCCTTGCCAGGTCGCCGGCCTTAGGGGTTTCCTCGGGCACGATTATGAGGGCCTTACAACTATTGACCTGGTCTGTCACGGTGTCCCTTCCGGCCGCATGTTCGCTGACTGCGTTGAGGACTATGGCAAACAGCTTGGGTCTCCCGTGGTTGATTTCCGGTTTAGGTGCAAGCGTGAGGGGTGGGGTCACTCCCTTCTTCTTCTTCTTCTTGAGGACGGAAGAGAGGTGACCATTCCTGCGGCGAAATCCCCCTACTACGACATGTTCTTGAACCTTAAGACGCTTCGCGATAGTTGCTATAGGTGTCCCTATGCGGGCCGATTCCGTGCTGGCGATCTTACCATCGGTGACTTTTGGGGTGTTGATGTCAACAGACCTGACGTTCTGGAAGATGCCGAGAAGTTTAATCAAATGAAGGGCGTTTCATGTCTGCTCGTGAATAATAATCACGGCAAAGAGTTTGTTGAATCTAGTGGCGCTTTGGACTTATATCCTGTTCAATTTGAGGATATCGCCAAAGGAAATGATCAGCTTCATCACCCGAGCGTCCTTCCTAAGGACAGGCATTTTTATATTGACGCTTTTGCCGAAGGTGGTTGGCGTGCCGTGGAGCGGACGTATAAAAAGCGAGATCGCGGAATTGTTTTTTATACAAAAACGCTTGTAAAAAGGTATCTCCTCAAACCATTTCGGAAAATTATTAAAACTTTTTTGAAAGGTCTTGCAGACTAGGTAAGGATCCACGCCTGGGCGGGCCCCGCGTTGGGCTCGTAGAGCCATACCGTGTTGCCCTCCGAGGTCCGCTGCCCCCGGTCGTCCAGCGCCAGCCCGGAGGCGGACGTGAATGAGTAGCGGCTTCCGCCCAGTGCCGAGACGCGCCACAGCTGCGAGGCGGAGCCGTCCGCCTCGGCCAGCACCGCCCGGTTGCCCGACTCGGTAAGCATCAGGCCGCCCGAGGAGACCCTGTAGAGGCCCGTCGCCCCGTCGCGCTCGAGGGAGAGGGCGCCAGCGCCCGAGGACAGCGAGCAGCCCGACGCGGAGGCCGCCACGGCCATCCGGGCGTCGAGGGCGGTCGCGAGGCGGTAGGAGCCGTCGTCGACCGTGCGGGGGATCGCGGGGCCCGCGAGCAGCCACGCCTGGGCGGGCCCCGCGTTGGGCTCGTAGAGCCATACCGTGTTGCCCTCCGAGGTCCGCTGCCCCCGGTCGTCCAGCGCCAGCCCGGAGGCGGACGTGAATGAGTAGCGGCTTCCGCCCAGTGCCGAGACGCGCCACAGCTGCGAGGCGGAGCCGTCCGCCTCGGCCAGCACCGCCCGGTTGCCCGACTCGGTAAGCATCAGGCCGCCCGAGGAGACCCTGTAGAGGCCCGTCGCCCCGTCGCGCTCGAGGGAGAGGGCGCCAGCGCCCGAGGACAGCGAGCAGCCCGACGCGGAGGCCGCCACGGCCATCCGGGCGTCGAGGGAGGCCGCGACGCGGTAGGGGCCGTCCTCGATGACCTTCTCTAATGCTGCGTTTTTGTATTTAGCTTTCAGGTCGTACCTAGTGCTCCATTTGCTGTTCGATTCCTTGATGACGTTTGATGCCGCAGTAAGCTCAACCTTGGAGCCACCAGCCTTCCACTCCCTCAGATTCATCGCATAAGCAACAATCCCGTTCTGAATCCCCGAGATGCTCGGCGGGAAGGACTGGTTGTCGGCATCGATAGAAAAGCTCTCTTTCTTGGCATCCAAGTGCTGCTGAATGCGGTCGGCATACTTCTCTGCCCATTCATCGGCCTTGCCGTTTCGCACAAAGTAATTGTTGGAAAAGTCGGTCGAGCGGTAGGCGTAGTCGTCCTTTTGGTAGTTGGCCGTGTGGTCGGAGTGGGCGATCGCCATGAGCTCGTCGGTCAGGCCAAAGTACAGATGGCGCTGGTCCAAGTCTCCGTACCAGTTGTCGCTGGTGTCGTCCCAGGTTAGGTCCATCTGGCACCATTTGCCGTCGATCTTCACGGCGTTCCAGGTGTGGCCGTTGCCGGTGATGCGGCCGTTGGCGATGCCCGCCGCGTCAAGGAGCTTGGAGTAGATGCGCTGGTAGCTCTCGCAGGTGCCCTGGTGGCGCGTGAGGCCGCTTTCGGCCGAGCACCAGTTGAGGCCGTGGTCGTATTCCAGCTGGTCGAGCGTCCAGTCGTGGAGCCACAGCGCCATGTCGTATTCCGAGCCGTTTGTCTGTTGCCTGCACTGGGCCACGGCGTCGTTGACGATCTGCGTGACGCCTGGGCGGGCGGCGTCGTTTACGGTAACCTCCGCCGTGGCGCGCAGGTAGTAGATCCCCTTGTCGTTTTGGGGGTCGTTTCTGTTGTTGTCCATAAAGTAGAAGTAGATGCGGTACGTGCCCGATGCCGTGAAGTCAAAGGTAAAGTCGTGGCCCGCGGTGCCCAGGCTGTGGTAGCTGGCCCATGTTGCGCGCGACGGGTCGCAGACGCTTTCCTTGCTGCCGCCGTCCCAGTAGGTGGGCACGTCCATGCGCGCTTTGGCCTGGGACGAGCCGTTGGTCTGGGTTACGTGGAAGGTCGTCGCGGTGCCCGCGGGGGCGTCGTTCCACGAGACGGTGAAGGTGACGCCGTTTTGGCTTGCGGTGGCGGAGCGGGCGTAGCCGGTTTCCGCTGCGGTGGAGATTGCGGCGGGCGCGGGGCTGGTTTGGGTTCGGAGGGATGGGGTGGGGGCTGTGGTGGCCGTGTTGGTTGCGGCGGCGGTGGCGTCAGCGCTTTCCGCGTTGACGGCGCTGGTGCCGGTGGATGTTGCGGTGCTGTCCTCTACGATATCTGCTGTCGCGTTTGTGTTGGTGCCGTCTTCAGCCTTGCCTGTGTCGCTACTCGTGGCGTCGGCTTGCGTCTGCTGCTCGGGTGTTGCCCCTGGCATGGCGCCAGTCTGCTGCTCGGTTGTCGCTCGAGGCTGAATGACTTTCGCAATGGCTGCCATGGGCATCGTCGCGCTGACCATAGACGTGCACGCGATCGCGCAGAACAGGTAGTAAAGGGGTCGTTTCATAGCGGAGCCTCTCGGTGAGCAGCCAATAGGGTCCGAAGGCAGCTCCAGGCCAGCACTCCGCACATATTTTGTTGGGGCTAATTTTACGGGAATACCTGTCAGCATCAGCGATCTTTCTGGGGAAGGTTGGGGAGGGGTGGACTGGTGGGCTGGCGCCATAGGAGACGGCGCCAGCAATTAATGCGGTTAGTCGGCGACCGAGAAGAAGGAGGTGATACATGGTGATAAAGATAAGGGTGAAGCTGGTCCCTCGGCTTCGCGAAGCGGGGATGTCCCAAAACGAGATCGCGAGGCTCCAGGGGATGTCCAGACACAGCGTCGGCGACGTTGTCGCGGGCGCCAGGGTGCTCGGAATCGAGGGGGCGGGCGCCGAGCTAAAGCTCGTGCAGAAGCTGGGCGCCTTGACCGTGCTGGTGCTGGACGAGTGACTGCTGGATGAGCCCGATGCGGGGTTCTACAGCATGATACCGGAGCTATGGAGGTACGGTACGGCATCGGCTCCACGATCTTCTGCACGCACTACCGCAAGAAGGACTGGCTCGCCAGGCTCGGCGCTGACGTGCGCGCCGACGCCATCATGGACAGGATAGTCCACGATACCGTATGGGTCGCAAGGGCGACTTCAACATGAGGGAAAAGCTAGGAGGAAGGACTGCCTCGTAGGCCGACTTACCGGGGGCGGTGCCGGTCGGCAATATAAGCGGCGCTGATTCGCAATAATCACTGGTGCTCAGAGGAGCAAATACTCACCCTTAGAAGCTCCCCCTCTATCCCTCCCTTCTGCCTTCTTCATGAACTCCGGGATGTTGGCATGGATGATGCCGATAAAACTTCCGGGCATCCGTCATTCAGCAACTGTCTCTTCTGAAAACTAAGGTCAGATGTTGTAGTGACCAAGATTGAAAAATGCCTCGGGCGCTTTAACGTGCTCGATTTTGGCGAGGAATCCACCACGAGTCTACCCTTGTTCCTTAGCTATGAATGTTTCAACTCTGGTACCTAGAATCTGCTCGGGGCGAAGGTTGTGCTGGTTGATTAGCGTCTCACATTGCGCCAATCGACTTCTCTCATTAAGCGTTCCGCAGCTTAGAATCGCAATCAATTGACCGATTGATTTTACAAGCTCGTTAAGCTTATTAAGTGTAAGCACTAATGCTGATTCTGCACTTGCATTCTTGTATGCCAAATTATTTGGATGAACAGATATTGCAAAGCATTCCATTTTTGGATATCGAGCCCGTAACCACTCTTTTGCGACCTGAAGCTGTCCATGCTCTTGTTTCGTGAGCGGATTATCCGGAAGTTTTTCGTTTTTTGCTTCAAAGGCAAAAGCAATATGCGCTTCTTCAAAAACCCAGACAACATCGGGCCCGTCACCGTTATTGTCGTAACGTTTCGAGCTGGCACCGAGGTATTTCCCCAGCAACTCAAGTTTTGATTCGAATTCTTTTGAATGGCATTGCTCCGATAAGGATTTCAGGTCTGTGTCGAATTTCGTCGACACATCGCTACTCTTTCGGGTTTGGTACGAAATAAATTCAGCAATCTTTTTTGCTTGCAAGCTAGCGTCAGAGTCTGAGCTGGAGAATATGGGCTTAGCTAGTGAACGGTTGAGCCCGTTTGCGCGAGTTTGTAGCTTTCTGGAAGTCTCTACATCGTCATCCGAATAGGCGATTTGAGCTGCCAGGCGGAGAACAAGCCCCTTTACTGAATTGTCTATATTTTCACCATTTGCAAATTGTTTTAGGAGTTCGACAGCTCGTCCACTCATACCTTTGCGCCATTCGTTTAGCGCTTTTCTTTCACATAGAGCAAAATTTTCGAGCATGCTGTCATCAATAGAATCAAAATCGTTGACCTTGTCTGCTACATAGGCGGACAAATAGGATGCAAAATTGGGGTCGTCATTGACTCCCTGGTCGACGACCTCCTTGAAGTCATTTACTGAACATATTTCATTCATGATGCCTTGACCGCATTCGATTTGGGCCCTTGTTGTTGGGGTCAAAAATACAGCATGGCGGTTGTCTTTAATCCACTCGCATAGATCGGATCCTGTTAATGCGACGACGCAGTAGTCACCTGAGCCCCTCGTGCCTCTACCTATTGCCTGTTCAATGTTTTGAGCAATTGAGCGGGCATAGACTTTGCTATGAGCTAGGATTTTCGACATCAGTTTATGATGATCAGACATCCCTTTGGGGATGCCCGAAACGACAAGTAGGCGGCATGCATCGCCCGGCAGATCGATGCCGTTATATCGATTTGCAAATACAATTGGCACGTCAAGCTTGTTTTCCCTTAGATCGCTTACCGCCTGAGCAACATCGCTTCCTTTTACACTTACGATTCCCAATTGCTCCCATTGCTTCGCGCCTGCAAAACTCGGTTCGAGGACCACAACACCTTTTTTGTCTTTAGCGAGAGCGATCATTTTTTCGACGAGCGCGACTCGTAGCTGCTCCTTTGTCCCAACTTCTAGAATCATCCTGCGCCCTACTCCGGCAAGGGTTTTGGGAGAAATAATATTAATCTCATCTTTCTTGCACCCGAAAGATCTCACGATCGCACTCTCATCAGCGAATGTCGCAGACATGTACACCCTTCTAGGCGATTCTTCGAATGTCGGAAACTTCTCTACAAGGGGAAAAATTGGGGTAATTGAGAATCTGACGCGACTCAGCGTTGCAAGACAGTACTTGAGATCGTCTTTGATGAGGTCCCAGCCGAAGTTTATAGAGTTTCCCGTAGGCGTGTCTTCTTCATTTGACGCTGCGAAATCAGAGATGATTCGGGCGACCTTCTGTCGATGCTTATCCCACGCCCAGAATGGGACTTCTAGCACCTCTTCGCCAGCCGTGCGAGTCCCAGAAACGAAATCGTCGAAAGTTGACACCCTATCGATATCATCAAAGCTTGAACGAAAGAGCGTCGTAACTTCTTGATATAAGCTAGGCGAATCCGATGCATTTATCTCCACCGTGAAAGCGCTTCGAACCGAGTCAAAAGATGAGTGCGCATCATCTATGACGATTACTGAAACTTCCTCCGTTTCGGGTTCTCCCTCCAAGCCAAAGGAAGACTTGCCGTTAAAGAGGGCTTGATAATGGGCAACGAGAATCGTTGAGCCATTTCTGAAATCTGCAGTAAGAGATTTTCTTCCATTATATTCGGAAGCAGGTATTCCAAGTGTCCTCGCTTGTTCGCACACTTGATGAACAAGCTGTTTGTTGTCAACAAGATACAATGCCCCACGTTTTAGCTCTCGTGCACTGGAGAGGGCAATCAGCAGTCCTATAAGGGTTTTGCCACCTCCCGTGTTTAGCTTGATAACAGTGTCTTTCTTATTTCTGTTACTAAACCATGCATCAAGTACTTCGGCCTGGCTGCTATGTAAATCATCAAAGGATTGGGGTTTCGGCAACCTGTCGAAAATCTCATCAGGCTTGATTCGCAGCGTAGGGTTCTGCGATGCTGCCATCTTTTTAAAATCAACCATCTAATAGTCCTTAGCTATGCTGTTCGACGTTGCAAATCAGATGTTACCTGCTTTTACCATTGCCGTCCTCTTAGGACGCCGCACGTTACCAATGGTAAGGATGCTCGTAAGAGGGCACTGGGGCGACAACCCCCGATGCCCTCTTGATGCATAGTGTTGCTGTAGTCAGTGGTTACTCAAACTCCACCTCAACTTGACTGTGCTCGTAAATCTTGAGTTCGTTATCAATTTCGACCCGTTCTACCATCCAGCCAATGGCGGAGCACTGTCGTATGAATGTATCAATCCGGTTCTCACCTTTTAGATTATGGATTGTGACCACTACGCCAAAACGCTGCGGATCATGCGAACCCTTTTGATATCTCGACGACTTGCGAATCATCATGCCCCACATTGGGTTGGCATACACTTTTTTGGGCTTACTGCGGCTGGTTAGCGGTTCCGCTATGTGCTTGACGTTGTCCCACTTGCGCAGCTTTTTTCGAGCCTTTTCTTCATCGGTTGTACAGTCTTCCTCGCCTTGGTTGTTGGGCAGCAGCGACTTGATTCGCCCGTCGTTTCCGATACGTCCAAAATGCAAGTCGAGCTCGGTGTCCGTGTAGTCGACGCCTTGATTTCTGTTGCATTTAGGGAAATAGCACAGAGTCGCCCTCGCCACAGATGGGTAGGTTGTGCCTGAAACGGGGACAGGAAAGTTGAAGTTGTAATTCTCGCGTTCAGTCGCCACGCCGCTGAGCATGAATCTAATTTCATCGTTACTGGTTTCGAGTATTTTTTCAATTTGGACAGGAACGATGCCGTAGCCGAGTCGATTCATATCTTCAGGGTTTGTCCACGCACATGCTGCATCGATTAGCAGAGCCTTGGCAAGTTCACAGCTTAGGTGCATTTTATAAATGAGGTAGGCAGCTTTCCTTGCAATTAGCGGAGCTGCAAAAGAGGTGCCGACAGCCGGATAGGCCCCGGTTCCGCAGCAGGCGGTGATAGGGTCGTTGCTTTCCCCTCCGTAGTAGGCAAGATCCGGTTTGTGGTGAAAACTCAAGACCGGTCCTCTTCTTGTGTAGGACGCCGGCTCGTTGTCTCTATTGACGGCGTTGACAACGAGGGCATTAATGGAGTCCGCTGGGGAGCCAAGATACGTGGGCTTACCATTTTCCTGGTTTGTGCCAGCAACAACGAAGAGGACGTCGTATTTCTGTTGCAGTTTGTCTAGCAGGGCCGCTTCGGGCGATATGGAGTTTCGAGACACCTCCTCCATTGACCCCAAGGAGATGTTCCAAACTTTGATATCTTGGTTCTCGGCAACGATGCGCTCAATGTGCTTCATCACCGCAAACGAACTGAACTTGCCTGCGGTTGCAACTCCAAAATGTCGAACCCTAAAGTGGCCACAATGGTCATCCAGCGATGGATTTTGGGCTTGAACGTCAACAATCAATGAGCTGACGCATGTGCCATGTCGATAGTCGCTCGAAGTAGGATGTATGTCTTTGGGTAAGCAGCTTATGTATTCGACCCAATTGCTGAAGTACGGGGGATATTTCTCTTCAAATGGAGTGTCGATTACGCCGATGATGGGTTCGTCGGTGGGATATTCGGGGAGGCTGCTGATGGCGGGGGAGGTCGAGCCTTCATCATTCATGGGAGCGTAGGAAGACAGGTCGATAACCGACATGGCTACAAGGTAGGGAGCGCGCTCGAGTAGCGTGCGATATTCTGTCTCGGTTAACAGGACACTGTTCTCTAAGAGGTTTGCAGGGGGTACGTCAATGTGAAGCTCCTCAAATACATCCTGCGGGTCCCTCTCAGTTTCAAATAGGGTAACGATTGCGTTCTCGTTGGTAGCCGCCGGCGGCTTTTCTATTCTAAATTCATTGACGTAATAGGAATCGCGTATGAGTTGCGCAAAACCCGATCGGGTGAGCGTGTGTGAAATAGCAGGATTCCATTTTTGCTTGAGCTTGTCATTTTTAACCAGATCGACCATCTTGTCTGCGTTCATCAGTCCATCAAAATGATCGACTACGATTCGCTCGCACTCACGCAGATTGTTAATGGTGGACAGGATGGTCGTCTTGGGCACGTAATGAGTCATCAGGTGCCTGGGGTGGTTCCCGTTAAAATCGAGGTAGCGGGCACCACGGATGGATAATTCCGGTTCTTGGTCTTTTCCGCCATTCAGCATCTCTCTTATTCTATTGCTCTTGGCTACAATCTGGCGGTATTCAACGGAGACCAAGATGTCTTCGATTATGGCATCTTTGGGCCATTTGCTCAGAACGGTTTCGAGGCTCTTACGAATGTGCGAAATCTTCTTTGCGGTAACCGTTCCTTTAGCGGGGAGCGTTGCGGGGCCCGGTCGCGAGCCTTTTGCCGTTTGAAAATCGCCAGTGAGCCTGATTAGGCTATTCATGAGCTACTCCTTTAGGGTTCGCGCAATAGTGCTTCGAGAAATGCCTGTTAAAACTTCCATTTCTCTTAAAGTGAAACCTTGAGTTTTAAGCAGTTTGAGTGAATCGGGCTCATATCCATGTAGACGCTGATACAGCTTGCGGAGATAGTCGTTTGGATTAAGAGGATCGCTAAACGCGACGGAGGTCTTAATGAGGTTTTTGAGCGTGCCGGGCCAGGGCAGATCCGGACAACTCTGCAGCACCTTTTTAAGGGTTCGAGAGTCGTTATTGATTGTCTGATTGTTTTTGGTCAGATTCTTTGCGATTGATTCGCCGATTTCAACGAGATCGTCATGTGTGTATCTATTAAAGTCAATCTGTACATCGAAGCGCCTGGCGAGTGCCGGGTCTAGTTTGTCGTAGAGGTTCGTTGTTGCGATGATGGCGGATCGCGTGTTCAGCTTGTCGAACTCTTTTAGAAGTGCACTTGTGGCCCGCCCCATCTCACGGACGTCGTTTTGGTTAATTCGATCTAGGGCTATGGCATCGATTTCGTCGAACAAGACAATGGCGCAGTCGCCTATATCATTGATTTCTTGGAAGACTTTTGCGATGTTTTTGGCCGTTTCTCCGAGTTTGCTATCGATGATTTGATTGAAATCAACGGCATATAGCTGGTAGCCAAGTATTCTGGCTATCTGTTTTGTGGCTTCGGTCTTGCCGGTTCCCGATGCGCCGTAAAAGAGGACAGTGTTGATGCCCACATCTTTAGATAGAGCATTGAGCAGCCCCTGGATATCGCCAGCGATGGCCTGAGGAAGGGGTAGCGAGATATTGTTGCTGATTACCTTTTCTAGGAAGTCGTATTTCTGCTCAGTGACTTCTTGCGGTACAAATGTGCGTGTTCTAGCAATGAGGGCCATGATGTAGCTTGCTAGCTCGGGTTGCCCAGACGTCTCAAAATCTTTCGCGATAATAGTGGCTGCGTTGTTGAAGGCGATATCGTCGTGTTCCGAATGCGCTCGGATCAAGTCGATGATGTCTGATCTCTTCATGTGTGCTCCTCTCCTTACTGTTATTGTATGAGACAGGAAGAGACAAAGCAAGAATTGATTGGACATTGCCGCAATGAAGTATGGTAGGATTGGGCTGTTAAGATTCAAACTGTTCTAGATTGGAGGTGAGATCATGGCGACCCATCATGGAGGTAAGGTTGGCGCTGCTGCCAAGACGCTCGCGAGCTCCTCGACGAGTAAAGCCGCGAAGTCAGCGGCTGCGAAGACTCTGGTCAAGCACCAGATTGCTAAGCATCGCTAGTCTGCGAGCAAAGCGTGATGTAGCAGTAGGGAGGTGATATATATGGTTTCGAAGACGATTCGCGTAAAGATTCCGAAGTACCGAATTAGCTCAACGGGTGCGGTCAGAAAGGTTGGAACGACTACGAAGGCAGTAAGGGTAAAGATTCGCTAGGCTTTAGCGGCAACTAAAGCCTAGCGTGATGTTGACATAGCGGGCCAACATCAAACATTTTATGGGGGTCCTCGGCGAGATTCAAGCGTCGGGGGCCCGCGTTATTTTTTGTCGGCATATGAGTCATCGCCTTTTCTTGCATGGTGTGTGGCGGTTCCAATAGATTGGACAGGTAATGTCTGAATTAGATATTGCGTCCATTTGGATTAATTCGATGGCGGCCTTGGCGACGGTCGTTGCATCGTGGGCGGCCCTTAGGGCCCTGACGATTCAAACCTCTCCGGATATTATTATGTTTGTGCGGCCAGATGATGTCTCTCCCTCACTAGCGCGGCTTGTTATTAGAAATATCGGAGAGGCGCCTGCATACAATGTTGCGTTTCGACTTTCTCCTGAATTGTTTCCAAAAGGTTCTTTCGAATACACACGCGCTTCCGTTGTGTTTGATAGGGGCTACGCTATTTTGCCTCCTAAACAGGAGAGGGATATTCTCTTGGGAGAGTTTGAGGATCTCGAAGATTTGTGGGGGAGTTCTATTGTTGAAGTGAATGTCTCCTTTTCAAAAAAATATGCGCGTAGGTGCTTCTCGACTGTCTGTCCGGTTGAGATTGGCTCATTTGAGAGCATGATTACCATTTCTTGTGAGACTGCATTTGAAAAGGAACAAAGGGCTGCCTACCGCGAAATTCGGCAGCTTGGCAAGCGCCTTCGCGGTATAGAGTATGCGTTATGCTCATTGACGGATCGTGACGAAGAGTAAGGTTGTGCGCGGGTGACGCAAAGTTTCTTCCGTAAATCGACAATCTCATAGCGGAACACGAGCCGCGCCCCGTCATACGATTTCTAGCGGCTAAACAAACCAAGCGTCCATTTCTCGCTGATGAGCGAAGACGATGCCAGAGCTTATCTGGAGAAGAACAGCAACTATTTTCGCCTGCGTGCCTATCGGCTTGGGTTTCCAAAGGTTGAGGAGGGGCTCGTAAGGGGGAATATGCAAATCTAGATTTCAAGATGTAGGTCGACCTATCGATTGTCGATATGCTTCTTCGTTATGAGATGTTGCTGCTCACGCTTGATGTGGAGCACTTTGCAAAGGTCAAACTCTTGAAGAGCATCGAGATGGAGGGGGAGGACGGCTATGCGGTCGTCTCGGATTTTATTTCCTCCTACAATGGCACGAAGCCAGACGGCACACCGTGCAATTCGCTCAAAGATGAGATCCTTAGAGGCAAGAACAGCCCCTACACTGGTGGGCTGATTGCCAGGTACGCTGATTTCCTGCATCCTGTACATAGCCGTGAACTTGTGACGGAGGATAGAGCGGCGGTTTGAGGGAATAGTTTGAGCTATCATAGTCACACAAAAAACAGAAGCCTGATTATAAGGCCAAAGTTTTGTAAGGGGGTTCCTTCCCGCCGGAGGGCATCCCCTATTTTTATCGGCCGTGCTGGTTCTGTGTGTTAAGCTATCTACCTACAATACAAAAGCTCTTTTGGGAGCTTTATGGGCGACGCTTTCAACTAGAGAGTGTTGCCCTTTTTTATGCGTGTGATGCCTGACATACGTGCCAAGCTTCGTTTCATTTGGTCGATAGTCAAGGGTGTTTGAATTAGGGTTATAGAGTTGGGTTATAGAGTTGCCGTTCGGGTCAAAATAAGGTCAAAATAATAGCGTTGATTTATGGGCCAATAATCGGTAGCCTATCTAAAAAGCGGTATTGGCGCGGGTAACCTACGGGCCCTGCGTCCTGCGGAAAGGCGGCTATTCTTCTTGGGATGGTTGCCTTTCTTCATCTAAGGAGCTCCAATAACAGCAAAGCCTATTCTCTGTTGACAATCAGGCCAGATTTCCTGTTAACAGGGGAGAGGGTCGGTACGAGTCTTGACTGTGGCCCCCCGGCACGATCGTATCGATGAATGGCTGATTCATGAAAAGGGTCAAAAGTTGATTCAAGAGCTTGTTGGTATTGGATTGACGGCTTCTCGAGTTCTCCCTTAAAGTATTGGCTGTGATGAGGCCTTGCGACGGTATGTCCGGCTTGGTCCGTGGGAACCGCCGAAAGGCGGTTTTCGCATTTAAGGGCTGTTTTCCGAATGGTATATGTCGCGTTTCCGCCTCAGGACAGTGGGTTTTGCCGCGAATTTCGGAAGTGCGGGGAAAAATCGAAACACGCCGAGCACACCACGTTTTTTACCAACAAAACCGCAGGTCGCAGATCCCTGCAACCGAGGTCTGGTCGACATAACTCGGTTTTTCACCGCACTTGCGGTTGGACGCTAAACAGGGTGGCAATATGCTTTGCCCGGAAAGCCATATTAAGTTGCCAATTGGCTACAAGACGAATATAGTTAGCATTATGCTAACTAAGGGGTGGTTATGAGTCGAACCAAGCTCCGACCGACATATTCACTTGACGAAGCGAAGTCTTTGGCTCGCTCGGGAAAGATGATTGTAAATGGTAGGGTGCGCAGACACCTGATGAATCAGTTTGCTTATTTGGACATTGATCATTTCCTTGCTGACCTATTTGATTATCTGAAGCCGGACGATTTTAGAAAATCCATCGCGCTCGATATGGATGGGCCTCTGCATGATGTTTACGCAGATGTCTACGTGTGCCGAGGTTTTGAATGCGAGGATTGGTACGTTAAGTTTTCAATTGATTCCGAAGGCAATGCGCATTTAAACGTTTTGTCTGCGAACATCGATGGATACATTCATTAAAGGAGGAGTCATGCGTTGCATGGAATGCGGCAAAGAAATGCAATTTACCACGGCGCCGATGACTGAAATTTACCGTGGCGAGAAAATAACCGTAAAAGGAATTGAGCATTATGTTTGCGAGTGCGGCAACGATGAAATGACTGCTACAGAAGCGACTAAGCTCGCCCATGCACTGGCTTCCCAATATGCTAAGGCTCATGAACTTTTATCTCCCTCGGATATAAAGGATTTACGCTCTGATCTTGGTTTGACTCAGCATGAGTTTGAGTCGCTATTAGGGGTTTCAAAACCCACGGCGTCTCGTTGGGAGAACGGGGCATCGCAACAATCTATTACCGCAAATAACCTTATGAAGCTCATTCGAGATGTTCCTGAGGCGCGCACTTATTTGGGCCTTTCTTCTGGTGAGATGGCCTCAAGACTTAACGCATCACGCTTTTCGGTGATACCGGGAGGAGAGGCTCCAGCTTATAGGGACTCGACTCCTTTGGCAGATGAGAATGCCTTTCGATTGGAGATGTAGATGGAATCGTTACAGAAGCAACGCATTGAATCTCCGTTGATTACATGCGTGACCAGAAAAGTGGACAGTTTTTCATTTGATGGCGGGATGACTCCGAAAGAGGGCATCAATAAGTCTGACGTTGAATGCAACGTCAAAAATGCTATTACCAGCGCATTCTCGGACGAAAATGGCGCCAGGTTTCGTCAGCTCAATTTAGTTATAGAGCTTTTACCTTGCGATGAAGGTCATTATTACCGTTCCGAAATATCCGTCTCCGGCATATATCGCGCTCCTGCGGATTTAGATGACGATGCTTTTGACAGGGAGGCGCTTAGCACCGGAATGCAGGACCTGTATTCCTATGCAAGAGGCATTATTGAAAATGTCGCAGCTGGTGGAGTATGGGGGCCGCTTTATTTGCCACAGATTGAGTTCGCAATTTAGCCTCCCTGCCACCCAGTCATTTTAAGATGTTTTTAAAGCGGCCTTATGCAAGCCTTCGTTTTACAAGGGGTTCCTTCCAAGGGGGGCATCCTCTGGTTATTTAGCTAGAGGATGGAGTCGAACAGGCTGGAGTCGAACAGCCGCATTGCCACTTGTCGCTCTGTTGGGTCGCTTGACGTTACGGTAAAATGTTCTCTGTGATACAGTCGTCGTGCACTCTACGTGAGGCGATGACCAAGAGGGGTCGTTGTTCGGTTTTCCGGCAACGGCCCTTTGACGTTTCCGCGACAACTGGATGTTGTCGCGGATGTCGTCATTGTTACTTGGTCCTCGATTTGAGGCTGTAATTCCGGAAGTGCGGGGAAAATCGAAAACTACCGAGCACAACCTGATTTTTGGCAACAAAATCGCAGGTCGCGGAAGTTTAAAACAGCGGTCTGGTCTGCCGATCTCGGATTTTCCCCGCACTTCCGGATTTAGCACAAGCTCGACTGGTTTGTTTATCGTTTGGTGCTGATGAATCTTGCCTGGACCCTGATATTTGTATTTAAATAGTTACACTTAACTTATAAGTTAAGTGTAACTAGAAATGGGAGGTAGCCCTTGGTGGAAGGATATGAACTTGTCGAATACAGAGACCCCAAGGGCCGACCGTTTTGGGAGCTGACGACTTCTTCCGTCAACTCTCAATTCCAGAAAATGTTGACAGACCCTAAAAAGAAGCTTGCTGCCCGTAAAATGATCGATCAGATTTCAAAAATCTATGATTATGGGTTAAAGGTCGCGAGTGGGACCTCAAAGCTACGATGTATTGATTCTAAGATCGGCCTCTATGAACTTAAGGGGTTAACGGGGTTAATCGAGAGATGATTTATGCCATATGTTAAGGCGTAGACAAAATCGTTCTTCTATTTTGGTTTAAAGGGCATCAGGGATTGGGAAATATCAGCAGGGAAATCGAGCGGGCCAAGCGACTGAACGTAATAGCGCGTCAGCTTCTGGAGCCTGGGCGCTGACTTTTATGCCTGGCTTCTGAAACGGAGAATACAATGAATAAAGTAGATCTATCTGATTTTTATGCCGAAACAGAAAGTAGCGAAACGCGCGCTTATGAACATGCACTAGATATTGAGTTTATTGTTCATCGCGAAATGAAACGTTTGGGATTGAGTAAAAGTGAGCTGGCAAATCGTATGGGCATAAGCCTTCAGTCGCTTTCTAAGCTCTTGAATTCTCAACCTAATATGACTCTAAAGACGATTGCAAAGTTCGAACTTGCTTTGGGCATTAAGATCGTTCCGCAGGTTATCGTCAGCTATTCCAAAGAACTGCCGTCTCTTTCATCCAACTATTCCGTGCGAGAGTAATGTACATCGCCTGGCATTCTCCCCGCAGAGCTGCCAGCAGATTGCGATTTGCCTTTTCAGGGCGAATAGCATTTCTTCGATGAATTTAAGTCGAATGAATTACCATTCCCTCATTCCCTAAAAAAGTTCTTAAAACAGCCTTAAAGGCGCCTTGGCTCGCGTTGACAGCGTAAAATACGCATGTTTGACTATGACTAAAGTGGATTTTAGGGGAGGGGTGCGCCATGGAGGTGCTGGTTGTTGGCAACACCGCATATGTTGACGATGACTTTTGTGCCAAGGCGTTCCCCGGGGACCATGTCCAGGTCGTCGCTGCCGCGGAAGCGCGCCGCGATGAGTCATCACCCCATGCCTCGTGGAAAGAGCTTCTGCAACACCTGGATCAGGCCTACGAGTTCGACCGCGTGGTCTACCTATCCAATTACCTTACCCCGCATACCGATACCGTGGGCGATATCGAGCTGTTGCGCTCGGTCTTTCGTGCGTGCGCGGGTCGCCGGGTCCAACTGCTGTATGTAGCGGGGCCCGCGGGTGCCGAGGGTGCCGTCGATGCCGCGGGGCGAACGGGCAAGGGAATTATCGCCCGCGCAGCCAACGACCTGTGCCGCTACTACGCTGCTCGCGAGGGCGTTCAAACCAAGATCCTGCGCGTGCCGTTCCTGTATACCGCGTCTGCCGCGCTGGTGGACCCGTTTTTGGTGCCGCTGTTCGACGCGTGCTCAACCGGATCGGTCGCTCTGCAGGGCGCACAGGATGCGGCGTTTCCCCTGCTGTGTGCCGAGGAGCTTGCGGTGCTGGTACGCCGTATCTTCGACAGCTGGGATGCCTCCTTTGAGACGCTCGACGTTGCCGATACCTTTCATCACGCGTCAGGTGAGGTGGGTGAGGCCCTCAAGGCGCTGTTCCCAGGGCTTTCAGTTGCCTATGGCGATTCTGCCGGCTACGCCCTGCCCGTCAGCGACGTCGTTCGCGTGCGTTATGGTTGGTTTCAGCGGTACGACCTGCTGCGCGATCTTTCGACCATTCAAGCGCGTTGGGATGCAGGCCGCGCAAAGAAGGTTAACCCCTTGCGCGCCGCCATCGACCGCATCCGGCTGCACACGCTGCCTATCAAATGCCTGGAGACGGGCGTTGCCTGGGTCCTGTTCGAGGTGCTGGAGCATCTGTTCTCCCAATCGGCTCAGCTCAACGTGCTTGATTATCGCCTGCTCTACGTGGTGCTGATCGGCACGCTGTATGGCTTGGACTTTGGCTTGGTTGCGGCGCTGCTGGCGTCGGTGGGTTTGGCCGCGAGCTACTTTACTCAGTACGGCTATACCTTCCAGGGCCTGTTCTACGAGCCGTCCAACTGGCTGCCGTTTATTGCGTACTTTGTGGTGGGTGCCGTGTGCGGCTATGTGCAGCTGCGCAACAGCGAAGCCATTAGGGCAGAGCGCGATCAAAACGAGCTCGTGCGCAACCGCAATACGTTCCTTACTCAGCTCTACCACGACGCGATCGAGGACAAGCGCGCGTACAGGCGCCAGATCGTGGGTCGCCACGACAGCTTTGGCAAGATCTTTGCCGTGACGCAGGAGCTCGACGTACTCAACCCACGCGACATCTATCGCAAGTGCTGCGAGCTTCTGGGCGAGATTCTCGAGAACGATTCGGTGGCGATCTACCATGTTTCGGGCGGGGCATTTGCACGCCTGGTGGCAGCAAGTCCCGCGATTGCCGAAGATGCCGCACGCTCGCTCACGCTTGAGCAGCTTGCACCTCTTTTGGGCGACGGGGGTCGTTCGAACCTGTGGGTGAACCGCGAGCTGACGCCGGGACTTCCCATGTTTGGATACACGATCGAGCGCGACGGGGCACCCGCCGTGTTGATCTTTGTGCGTAGTGCGGCTGAAAACCAAATGACCCTCTATTATCAAAACCTGTTCCGCATCTTGTGCGGGCTGGTCGAAAGCGCGCTGGGCCGTGCTTTTGACTATGAGGCGGTGGCGCAGGATAAACGCTGCGTTGACGGCACTTGCGTGCTCAAGCAGGTTGCCTTTGGCCAAGAGCTCGCGGCGGAGCAGGCGCTGGCAGATAGCAAGATGGGGAGTTTTTTGCTCCTGCGCGTGGTACCGGACGTGGAGCCTGTCGGCGAGCTGGTAGGCGCAATTGGGTCGGCAATCCGCGAGAGCGACGCGGCGGGCTTGGTCGACGGCGACGTGCTCTATCTGCTTATGCGCCAGGCAAAGGCGTGCGATCTGCCCATTATCCGCGAGCGCCTGAGCGCAAAGCGGATTGCGGTGGAGCCCATCGACGGCGAGGACATCGTGGCGCTGCTGCAGCACATCTCTTACACCGGTGACGGTGAGGGGGGGTGCCGTTTGATCTCGCTTGTCGTTGCTGCCGTCTTGCTGCTGATTCATGCGCTGGTTTGCCTGATGCTGTGGACACTTATGAAGTTGGGCCTGCTGCCGGTGCGCGGGCACATGCTGGCTGTGATAGTGCTGGTGCCGCTGTGGGGCCCGTTGCTGGTGGTTTTGCTATCGGTCCGCAGCGCGGTGTTTTGCGAGGGGCTGAAAGAGTCTGCGCTGGAGTCGCTGCGCTTTAACGACGACCTGCATCGCAGCATCCTGGTGCACGACCGTGACGCCGATGCGGGCGTGGTCCCGCTCGAGGAGGCGCTCATCGTCAACGACCCGGCATACCGGCGCCGTCTAATGCTTTCCATGCTCACCGAGGAGCCCGACGCGTACCTGGCGCAGCTACAGGCGGCTAAGCTTAACGACGACGTTGAGGTGGCGCACTATGCCGCGACGGCGGTGGCGCAGATCTCCAAGGAGTCCGACCTTAAACTGCAGCAGCTGGAGCGCGCCTTTAAGACGGACCCGAGCGCGCAAAACCTCATCGAATACTGTGATTTTCTTGGTGAATACTTAGGCTCGGGCTTGGCCGAGGGGCGCGTGGCTCTGATTCAGCGCCAACAGTACGCGCGCCTGCTTGCGCGTCGCTGCGAGCGCGAGGACACCTTTGAGCTGCGCATTCGATATGCGACGGCGCTGGCCGATGTCGGACAGATCGACGAGGCGCAGGCCGTGATCGACCAGCTAGTGCTCGACGTGCCCGAGGAGCAGGAGGTTTGGATGCTCTGCCTGCGCCTGGCCGTGATGCGCCGCGACGGTGACGAGGTTCACCGTGTGATCGATGCGATTGACAAGCAACATGTATATTTGAGCGCCGACAACCGCGAAAAGTTGGCGTTTTGGCGCGACGGGGAGGAGGCCAGATGAGCGTGGCGCAACATATCCGCGACCGTGCAGGCCGCTTTCGTTGGATGGGACTCCTCGTGGTGTGGGCGGTCTTTATTGCCATGGCCGCCGTGCTGCTGGTGGAGCGTGCCGGCGTGCAGTACAGTGCGGGCCAGCATAAGCTGGGGATGCTTGCCGCCAACGATGCGGTGCCTGCCTCCTCGGCAATCTTTGGCCAAAAGCCCACGTGCCTGGTCATTACCGATTCCGATCAAGCTGGCGTCGAGGACGTAAAGGAACAGTTCGACCAGATCCTGCTCGACATGAAGATCGCCCATCGCGATGTTGATATTGCCACCGACGGTGCGGACGCGATCCCATCGCTCACGTCGTTTGATCGCGTGATTGTGCTTATGCCCTCGCTTGACGGGCTGGGTACGCATCTGACCGATCTGATGAGTTGGGTGAGTGCGGGCGGCTCACTCATGCTGGGCATGACGCCAGATAACTCGAACTACCTGCAGGCTGTTGCTTCCAAGCTTGGGATCGAATCGGCCGGATATGACTATGCGACAGCCGAAAGTATTGTTCCGAGCGATGACTTTATGTTGGGCGGAGGAGAGCGCTACGAGTTCTCGGATCCCTTCGATTCTTCGCTCTCGGTTTCATTGCGCAAGACGGCGCACGTGTGGGTTAAGACCGGCGATGCGGGCACGCCGCTCATTTGGTCTAACGATTGCGGCAGTGGTCACACCGTGGTGTGCAACATTGGCATCTACGACAAGGTCATGCGCGGTTTTTACGCCGCGGCGATCAGCCTGCTGGGTGATGCCACGGCCTATCCGGTCATCAACAGCGCCGTGTTCTATTTGGACGACTTTCCTAGCCCCGTGCCCTCGGGCGACGGTACTTATATCAAGCGTGACTACGGCCTTTCCATTGCCGATTTTTACACCAAGGTCTGGTGGCCCGATCTGCAAAAGCTCGCGCAAAAATATGGCATTCGCTATACCGGCGTGATGATCGAAAACTACGAGGACGCGGTCAACCAGACCGAGCCCGCGCGCCAACCCGATACTACGCAGTTCCGCTATTTTGGCGGCATGCTGCTGCAGATGGGCGGCGAGCTGGGCTTTCACGGCTACAACCATCAGCCGCTCGCGCTCTGGGACACCGACTACGGCACGTTGTACGACTACAAGACGTGGAAGAACAAGGAAACGCTTGTCGCATCGCTCGACGAGCTTATCGCTTTCCAGGACGAGGTGCTGCCCAACGCGCACGGATCGGTCTACGTGCCGCCGTCGAATATCCTTTCGGCCCGTGCGCGCAAGCTTATCGGCACCGACGTTCCGCGCATTAAGACCATCGCCAGTACGTATTTTGAGGATGGCACCGACCTGCCGTACGTGCAGGAGTTTGGCGTGGCGAGCGATGGCATTGTGGAGCAGCCGCGCATTGTCTCGGGCGGTATGGTCGGCGATTCCTATATGCGCCTGGCTGCCGTGTCCGAGCTCAACATGCACTACGTGAGCACGCACTTTATGCACCCAGACGACCTGCTCGATCCCGATCGCGGCGCTACGGAGGGCTGGGAAGTCTATAAGGGCGGCCTGGTCAACTATCTGGACTGGCTTGCTGCGTCCGCTCCTGATCTGCGCCATCAGACGGGTTCGGAGTGCTCGGGTGCCATCCAGCGTTTTTCGTCCGTGACGGTGAGCGTGGATACGAGCGATGATGCCTGGACGCTCAACCTGGGCAATTTCCGCGACGAGGCGTGGCTTATGTTCCGCGCCAACAACGGCGAGCCGGGTACGGTGTCTGGTGGCGAGCTGACGCACCTGACGGGCAATCTGTACCTGCTTAAGGCAAATGATAAGACCGTGACGATCGAGCGCAAGGAGGGTGGCGACCGATGAGAATCTGCTTAGTGCTCGAGGGTTGCTACCCCTATGTGCACGGCGGCGTGTCTACCTGGATGCACGGCTACATTACGGCTATGCCCGAGCACGAGTTTGTGCTGTGGGTGATCGGCGCGCATGCTGCCGACCGTGGCAAGTTTGTCTACGAGCTGCCCGGCAACGTGGTCGAGGTGCACGAGGTGTTCCTGGACGATGCCCTGCGGCTTTCGGGCGAGCAGCACGAAGCCAGTTTTAACGACCGCGAGCGCGAGGCGCTACGCCGTCTGGTGTCGCTCTCCAATCCGGACTGGGACATGCTGTTCGATATCTTTCAGCGCCGTCGCGTGCATCCGCTCTCGTTTTTGCAGAGCCGAACGTTTATGGACATCTTCCGCGACGTGTGCCTTGCCGAGTACCCCTACACGCCCTTTGCCGACGCATTCCACACCATGCGCTCTATGCTGTTGCCGGTGCTCTACCTGCTGGGCAGCGAGGTGCCGGTTGCCGATGTGTACCACGCTATCTCGACCGGCTACGGCGGCCTGCTCGCCTGTCTGGGCTCAAGCGTTCACCATGCGCCGGTGCTGCTCACCGAGCACGGCATCTATACCCGCGAGCGCGAGGAAGAGATCATTCGCGCCGATTGGGTGGTGCCGTCATTTAAGGACCGCTGGATTCGCTTTTTCTACCTGCTTTCGGAGGAGATCTACCGCCGCGCCTTCCGCGTGACGAGTTTGTTCCATAACGCCCACAAGACGCAGATTGATATGGGCTGTGATGCGGACAAATGCCTGGTTATCCCCAACGGCATCCAGTTCGATCGCTTTAAGGATATTCCCTTAAAGCCCGATGATGGCTGGGTGGATATTGGCGCAGTGGTGCGCTTGGCGCCCATCAAGGACGTCAAGACCATGATCTATGCCTTCTTTGAGCTGCACGAGCGCCTGCCTAAGGTGCGCCTGCACATCATGGGCGGCGTGGACGACGAAGAGTACGGAGCCGAGTGCCACGCGCTGGTCGATACCCTGGGCGTGCGCGACCTGATCTTTACCGGTCGCGTCAACGTGGTCGAGTACATGGAAAAGCTCGACTTTACCATTTTGACGAGCATCTCCGAGGGCCAGCCGCTCAGCGTGCTGGAGTCGCTTGCAGCGCGCCGTCCCTGCGTGACGACCGAGGTGGGCTGCTGCCGCGAGCTACTCGAAGGCGCCCCGGGCGACGACTTTGGCGTGGCGGGTTTT
>OBWQ01000202.1_pt1 | contig 31160 bp, 26 predicted proteins | sample 1476511 | NCBI WGS metagenome assembly OBWQ01 (sample SAMEA2580126, study PRJEB22360) | human gut metagenome | biome: human gut; feature: human-associated habitat; material: faeces | place: Denmark | collected 2008/2010
CCTTTTGCCCTCCGTCATAACTACCTTGTGTACAGGTTGCTTTTCTCTTCTCGCCATAATAATAGGCCTCCTTATGATAATAGATTTTACCATAGAAGACCTACTGCTTGATAGCTATTTACAGAAAAACTTTCATACTCCCACCCAAAGATATCTGAACATGAATCCACACAGCCCCAGGGCGTCCCGGAGAGAATCTGCTTTACTCCCCGGAACGCCCTGTGCATTTTGCCACCCAGATAACACCTCCCGCTGCGCCTGTAAAAGAACAGAACAGGCACACTGACAGCCTGCCCTTCATCTGCGCCAGCCACCAGACAGCTCCTGCCTCCCCCATGTCCGCCATATCGGAACGCAGTTCCTCTATCTTCCTGGCCCAGAATTCAAAATCAGACCATCTGCTGGGAATCAAATCCGGAGGTATCTTAAGCTCCAGCTTCCATGCCAGGAGTAATCCCGCCAGGAAAAATACGGCAGCCAGGATGAATGCCTTTATACTCTTCTTTATACTCTCCTTTGTCCTCCCCCTTATCCCCCTCCTGCTTCCCGAAAGGCCAGAGAGCATCCATACTGAAGTTATCCACAGCGGCAGACACACTCCAAGGCCGGCGGCAGAGGAAAAATACGTTCCGTCCACCAGGACCTTCCCGGACTTAATCCCATTCCTGTAAAGAAATTTTTCCGCCGCTGATTTTCCTGTTTCCATCCCATGGGATGTCCCTTCTTCTGCACCACTTTCTGCCTCCCTTACGTATGTAAACATCATGTATCTCATGGCGTCTTTCTCTTTTGCAGGCAGCAGTATGACATGGGATGATTCATCCGTGACTCCCCGTATCCTGTAGGGCTTCTGCCTGCACCAGATATATTTTCCCGCTACATCCAGACCTCCGAACAGTTCCATGGCAAGACCGCTGCTGATGACGCATCCGTCCTGGTCTGAACGGCAGCCGTATGTTCCTCCCAGCAGCCTGGGTGATGACGCCATTTCCTTAAGTCCGTATACAGCGATGCAATCCGCCTCTTCTGACCTTCCCAGTCCGGGGCTCAATACCTTCAGCCTTTCCGCACGGGACCAGGCCGTGATTTCAGGCAGCATTTTCCTGGTCTGCTCCTGTTCACCGTCCAGTGCATGGGAAATCAGCTGTTCCTCCACCGCCTCCCCTTCCCCATAGTATATAAATACCTGACTGCCCGCATCCCTCATGGTCCAGGCCAGGATGGCCCCATAGCCCCATATGGCGGCAATGAGTATAAGTATGATCCATTTTTTCATTCTTCCACCACCCTGACCCGGTCTCCTTCACTCACTGGTTTGCCGGATTCTGTAATCAGCTTCATATCCTTTGTCACAAGACCTAACACAGCAGCGGCGGAACTGCTCTTTTCCAGTACCTCCACCTGGATTCTCACTGCTTTTAGCTCCTCTCCCAGTATGGTTTTTTCCGGCTCTGCCGCCAGACAGTAATATCCTTTATTATCCTCACGCAGCGCCTCCATGGGAATTACACAAGGGTATGCCCCGGATTCCATGTTCACGGCAAAGGATACCAGGTCTCCCAGCCTTCCCTCGCCTTCCTGCATCCTGGCTGTCACCTGGATTTTCCCGTCCTCTGCCATCTGGTCCACGGATTCCACCTCTGCTTCCACCTTCTTTGACTGTCCCGCAAGCTTCACCTGCATCCTGACACCCTTTTTCAGGAGACCTGCCCCGGCTGTCTCCTTGTCAATCTGTGCTTTCATCTCCAGGCCGCCCACAGCCAGCCTGACCTGATGACCGTCCTGGATCCGGTCCCCTGCCTGTAATCCGGTATCCACCACAACCCCATCCACCGATGCCTTGATTTGTCCTTTGGCATCTATTAATTCCTCTATCTTCCTCTGCTTTTTTTGAATCTCCTCCATGTCCAGTTTCATGGACTCCTGTTTCAGGCCGGACATTCCCCTTCCGGCCGCTTCCCCTGCCGCTGTACCGGCATCCGATACCCTTGCGTTTTCCACCTTCTCCATGGCCTGATACAGGCTTTCCTCCAAATCCCGGACCTTTCTTCCGGCTTGCTCCAGCTTGTCATCCTCTGCCTTCAAGGCGTCCTCATACGCCCTTCGCAGGTCCTCCTGGTTTTCCCTTTCCCCGTAATCCACATCCTCGTAGTCTTCCTCGGCCGCATACATCTTTGCCCTGGCTTCCTCTACCTTCAGGTCCTCTTCATCCCGGATGTCCTCCAAATCCTCTCCGGCCCTATCAAACTCCAGCTTAGCCCGTTCCAGCTCTTCTTCGGAAGCCCCCTGCTCCTCCAGGCGGTCCAGTTTTTTCTGCTTATCCTCCACTTCCCGCTCCGCCTTTCTCACAGCAGAATCCCTGGACTTCTGGGCCGACTCATATGATCTTCTGGCACTTTTCATAGCCTTGCGGTTATCCTCCTTCACCTGCTCCCTGGTCCGGTTCTTCTTCTGCACATAATCGTGCTCCAGTTCAATGGATGCCTTCTCATGGTCCTCCTTCGCCTTCGCCAAATCCTGGTTTCCCAGTTCCAGGGCTCTCTGGGCCGCGGCCAGCTGCTGCAGCGCCAGAGTCTCCTCAGTCACCCGCGGGACTGGAGCAAAGGACATCTGCTCCTGTTTAAACATCAGCTCTGCCTTTTTGTACTCCAGGGTCAGGGCATCCCGCTCCTCCTCAAGTCCTTCCATCTGAAGGGTCAGGACCGTGTCTCCTGCCTTAACAGACTGTCCGGGCCTGGCTGTGATTTCCTCCACCTGCATGTTCTCCGGCAGTGATATGTATACCGTTCTTCCGGCAGTAAGCTCTCCCTCTCCCTGTATTGCGTAGGGGATCACATCCTGCTTTCCATACCCTGTCTTCACCCGTATGACGGTAAAGGAATCCAGGGCCCTGGACAGAAAGGTCAGAGCTACCATAAGGGCCAGGAATATGGCCGCTGCTTTTTTCACGTTCATTGACTCTCACTCCTTGATTCCTGATGCGGCAATCCCCTGCTCCAGTGTCTCCTGTCCCATGATGAACAGAAGGACAGGAAGCATCATCATGATGACCGAGGCAGACCAGGCAGCGCCTGCCTTATCAGCCGTAATGTCCGGCAGATAAAGGGACAGCGGCCAAAGTCTCTGCTCCTTTAAAAATGTCATGGGCTGTTCAATGGCATTCCAGTATTCCAGGAATCCCAGCACCAGCATGGAAATGATTCCCGGCCGTCCCACTGGTATACCCACCTTCAAAAATATAGAAAAGTCACTGGCTCCGTCCAGCCTTGCCGCTTCTATGAGAGGCGTTGGGATGGATGCAAAGAATTTTGTCATGATAAAGACCGGAAATGCGGAAAAGATTCCCGGCAGAATGACCGCCAGATGGGTATTTAAAAGATGGAACTGCTTAAGGACCAGATAATTTGGGACCATGGTCACCTGAAAAGGCTGCATCATCAGAATGATATAGAAAAGAAACAATGCCCTTTTTCCGGGAAAACGGAAGTGGGCAAAGGCCCAGGCTCCCGGAAGCGCTATAAGCAGCTGCCCTGCTAACACCAGCCCGGTCTGCAGGCAGGAATTCCAGAACATCACATAAAACCCCGGAGAATCCACAAGCAGCTCCACAAAGGGGCTTAGCGTTGGATAGGAGGGAATAAGGGCTGCCTTTATGGGGGCGTTTCCCATGCCAAAGACAGCGCCGAAACGTTCAAGCATTTCCCCTTCAGACATCAGCGCGTTGCCCGCCATGAGAAAAAGGGGAAGCCATATAAAAAGGCACAGCAAAATGAGGACTACATTTGTCAAAATACGTTTTATCATCTCTTTTTCCTCTTCCAGGTCCATAGCAGCACCGGAATCAAAATGGATGTCTCCACCATCACGGATGCCGCGCTCATCTTCTGAATGTCCAGGGATACAAACCAATGGTTGAACAGGTGCTGGAGCATGTAGATACTCTCATGGGGATAATCCCCTGATATAAGGTATGCCTCCCTGAACACCTTAAAGGAATTGACGACAGACAGCACCAGCACCAGAAAGGCCGTGCTCTTAAGCCCCGGCAGAGCCACATGGAAAAAGCTCTGCCAGGAACCGGCTCCGTCCACCTTTGCTGCCTCGAAAAGCTCTTTTGGTATTCCGTCCAGTCCGGCCAGCCAGAGCATCATGTCGTAGCCTGTGTTTTTCCATATATAGGTCAGCACCAGGATATAAAAGGCACTTCCCTGATTCAGCCAGTCCTGTTCCCTCCCGCCTGCCCATACCATCAGCTGGTCAAGGAGCCCCTGAGGATAAAGCAGCAGCTTCCACAGCAGCACAACGGAGGCCACCGGTATGGCCATGGGCAGCAGGAGCGTTGTCTTATACAGGTTCCGGCTGTCCGCGGCCGCTGTCACAAGCACCGCTGCCCACAGTGAAAAGGCCATCAGCACAGGGATGCACACCAGGATAAAATGCAGGGTATTCTTCACAGCCAGCCGGAATGCCTGGCTGTGAAAGACCTGTATGAAATTCTCCATGCCCACAAACTGCCCGCCCACTGCCTGGAAAAAGGAGCGGACCACCACATTCACAAAGGGTATGAGCACAAATATGGCTGTCCCCGCCAGACTTGGGGCCAGGAACAGCCATGGCCTCATATTCCTGAGCTGGATGCCAAACCGTATCCCGAAATATTTTTTTATGCCTTTTCTACTCTGAAAAATACAGCATTGCCTTGTTCTGCGCATTCTGAGCTGCCTGTTCCAGGGACAGTTTCCCCTCAAAAAATCCTTTTGTCTCATTGATGATAATATCCGTCAAAACCCGGTCCATCCGAATGGGATGATCCGCCCTGGCTGCGGTATCAAATACCAGCAGGCGTTCTTCCTTTGTGGGCCAGCTGCCTGTCAGCTCGTAACCGTCAGCTCCGCTGACAGCAATGGATGTACCGCTTGTATTTTCCCGCCCCACCCAGTCACGGGCTGCCAGGGCATTGACCGGAAGGCCGTCTGAAAGGTCCTTTGACTGGACATCACGTCCCAGCACAAAGAGAATGAATTCCCTTGCCATCTCCTTGTTCCGGCAGGCCTGGTTGATTCCCATGGTACCTGCCGGCAGGTAGGATGCATTTACATTTTCCATAGTGAATCCGTGCTTTCTCTGTACTGCCAGAGGCAGCAGGACATCGTACATGCCTCCTATCTTGTCGATTGCAATGGCACTCATACCCTGGTCCACACAGTTGTATTCGCTTGTCAGCAGTCCATCCGCTCCCGGAATAAGGTTGTAGACATTGCCCCGTCCACCATCCTCAGACTCGTCAAAGGCAGGCTTGGCACCGTTTGCCTCACCCAGGACCTTCACGGTCTCCAACAGTTCCTTAATTTTATCCGGATACGGCTTTCCCGTGCGCATATCCACGATTTCATCGTATTTCAGCATCAGAATCTGACGCAGCAGACTCTCATAATTTGTCTTGGGCCGCAGGGGAAGATTGGACGAATCCTTCTGGTAGGCTCTCATGGCTTCCATGGACACAAGGCTGGCTACGGCCTGGCTGTCCCCATAGGCAGCCAGCAGCGTCATCCTGGTGGGAATCTGGTAAATACTCCCGCTTTCCTCTGTATAAGGCTTTGACACCTGCTCCATCAGCTCTCCCGAAGCTATCATGGGACTTAAGTATTCCTTCATGTCCTCAAGAATCCCCTTTTTTATATAGGACTCCGCCGGGAGACCGTCCAGAACCAGCAGGTCCGCCCCATTTCCGCCTAAAAGCTCTGTATTCAGGGCCCTTATGGTGTCGGATACCGTGGTGCTGCCTGCCGAGGTCTGGCCGTCAATCAATTCCACCCTGACATCCGGGTGTTCCAGCTGGAACATGGAAGCTGCCTGGCGAATGGTATCTGTCTCTTCCAGATTCAGCCCGTATACAGTCAGTGTCTGGGTGGGCACGGAAGGCATCTGCGGGTCATATGTATAATGTTTCAGTTCTTCCTTCTCATCCTGGGTCATCCAGACATAAAAGTCATTCTGGTTTCCCACAAACAGCTTCCTGAGATTAGCGCTTGGAAGGCTCAGGGAATTAAGGGTGCCGTCAGCCACGGTCTCCCACAGGCTTCCCCCCTGATTCATATGGTGGATTCCCCGGGGATTGGCAATGTATATTCCCCCGCTTCCGTCAGATGCCATGGGAGCCCACATGTCAAAATCCGGTGACTGGAATGGTATCTCCTCTTTGGCGGACGCTGACATGCCGGAAATATCGTAGCTGATATAGGAGCTGTCGCCGTTCGTGATATATCTGTTCCCCATGAGCAGGCCCGAGTCCTTCCATTCCATGGAACTCCACTTCTGGGGCAGGGTAAGAACCAGGTCGCCCTCAGGCGTGTACACGTCCGTCACCCTGCTGTGGGACAGGAAAATAAGTCCCTCCTCCGACACCGCCGCAAAGTCAGGCCTCACATCGTAATATTCCCGTTCATTTTTGGCGGAAAAGACCTGGTCCAGAAGCATCAGAGGCTCCTGCCCCTCTGTCAGTTTCATCATGAATGTCTTATAATCATCCCCGCCCTGGTACAGCACATACCGGTTTCCATCCTCCCCCCATATCATGTGCAGGGTCCCGTAAGGAAACTCCAGTCCCTCCAGCAGGCTGTTGTCCTGTTTCTCCCATTTTTCACCCGTCCATATGTATCTGTAAGCTTTTTTGTCCTTGACCGTATACAGCTCCAGGACCTGGTCCTCTGTCTGGATGATATCGGCGGCTGTCTCCCCTTCTTCCAGGGGAATGCCTATACTGCTCTCCGCGTATCTTCCCCTTGGGCCCTCCTGCTGCTGCTTTTCCTCCTGTCTCTTTGATTCCGTCTGCTGTTCACTTGTGCTGCCGCCTGCTGTACCGGACGGGTTAGCGCATCCCCACAGGCATCCTGCCAGTATGCTGACAGCCAGACACAGGCTCATAAGTTTCTTTTTCATTGTAATTCTCCTCCTGGACAATATTCATGTCCCATGTATCATATCAAACAAATCTCTAAAAAAACTGAAAAAATGGAAAAATTTCTTTTAGATTTTTTAGAGATTTGTCTGATATAATGGTATCATATATTAATGACAATGAGGATGGAACAATGCGGATTTTATTGGTTGAAGATGATAAGGAATTATGTGACGCCATAAAGCTCCAGTTAGAGCGGGCGGGATACGAGACTGACTGCTGCGGCCAGGGGCAGGAAGCCTTTTATTATGCGGCTGAATACCCCTACGATGTAATCATACTGGACCGGATGCTTCCCCAGATGGACGGACTCAGCGTCCTGGGCGGCTTAAGGAGAATGAATATTGCCACGCCGGTCATCATCACCACTGCCCTGGACGGCATCAACGACAGGATTGACGGCCTGGACGCGGGCGCCGACGATTATCTGGTGAAGCCCTATGCCGCGGAGGAACTGCTTGCCAGAATCCGGGCCCTAACCAGGCGGCCGGGTAATTTTAAGCAGAGTCCCGCGGCCGCCTGCTCCAACATCAGCCTGGACCCGGAGAAAAGGGAGCTCACAGGTCCCCAGGGAACCCTGCAGCTGAGCAAACGTGAATCCGCCCTGATGGAATACCTGATTCGCAACGCAGGCCAGGTCCTTCCCAGAGGGCTGATTCTGTCTTACATATGGGGTCCCGACTCCGATGTGGAGGAGGGGAATCTGGACAACTATATCTATTTTCTGAGGCGGCGCCTCAAATCCATAGGAGCCCTGCCCCAGATTAAGACGGTCCACGGAATCGGATACCGCCTGGAAAACGGAGGGACCCATGATTAAACGGCTCCGGCGGCAGCTCACCGCCCTTTTTACCATTACCACCGGACTGATTCTGACCCTGGTGGTCATCGGCATCCTGGTCATAAGCGCCAGGGAATTCAACAAAAAAACCCTGGTTTCCTTTCAAAACCAAATCCTTAACATCACCTCCCGGCTCCAGTCCGGCACCACTATCAGCTGCACCTGGCTGTCCAGGCTGGAGAGCGATAACCGCCTGATTATACATATCGAGGACAACGGCAAGCCTCTCCTTTACCGCGGTTCCTGAACTCCGGCCAGCGGTCGGGAAGCTGCCATGTCCGAGCGCATTGACCCGTCATCAAGGCCGGTATCCTCATCCCTGCTCAGGAGCTCTGTATTTACGGTGACTGGGGACTGCAATGACACCTATCTGGGCAGCGTGCTTGTCCTTCCCACACGGACAGGCTTTCAGAGCCTGACACTGCTTGCCTACAAGGACCCCATGGGATTCGGCCTGTACCGGCAGGGTATCCTGTTCTTTCTTCTCAATCTGGCCGGCATCGCCGCGCTGATGTCCGTCAGCTGGGTATTGGTGGGAAAGTCCTTAAAACCATTGGCGGAAAGCCAGAAACAACAGAATGAATTCATAGCGGCAGCATCCCATGAGCTGAGGGCTCCCCTTGCGGTCATCCGCTCCAGCATATGCGCTGCACGGACAGCCCCTGACCAAAGGGAGAAATTCATGGATAATATGGACCGGGAGTGTTCCCGCATGTCCTGTCTGGTGGGCGACATGCTGCTTCTGGCCTCAGCCGACACCGGACAATGGAGCCTCAGGACCTCCTCCCTGGACATGGATACCCTTCTAATCAGTATCTACGAGCGGTTTGAGCCGCTGTACCAGGACAAGGGAGTCTGCCTGAAGCTGGACCTGCCCGAAACCTCCCTGCCCAGGGTATCCGGCGATGAAAACCGCCTGGAACAGATTTTTGCCGTCCTCCTGGACAATGCCCTGCGCTACACGCCAAGAGGCCGCAGTGTCAGTCTGGCCGCATCCGTACAGACGGATAAGCATCTGCTCTCCCGCGGCCGGAGCATGGTCTGCCTCACCGTATCAGACCAGGGCTGCGGCATGGACGACGAGACAAAGAAACATATATTTAACCGGTTCTACCGGGGAGACAGCGCCAGAAGCCACAAGCAGAATTACGGGCTGGGGCTCAGTATTGCAAAGGAACTGGTACAACTCCACAGAGGCACCATAAGCGTATCGGATTCACCGGACGGAGGCGCCTGTTTCCTGGTCCGCCTGCCTGCCGAACCTGAGTCTCATGCATCCGGCAGGTAACGGTCCACTGCCTCGGCACAGCCGTCGTGGTCATTGTCAGCCACCACCACATCGCACAGTTCCTTAATGTGCGGCAGGGCATTGATTATGGCAACGGAGAGCCCGGCAATCTGAAGCACCTGAGTGTCATTGTCGGCATCACGATGACGGTTCCCCTAAATACAATGAACAGGCCACAGAGGAATTTACCCTGGCCTGTTCCGGCAGCACAGCCGGTTTTTCCCTGAATGTCAACGGGGCAGCCATGCTGAGTTCTGATATGTCTTCCTATATGGAAGCAGGTATTTTGAGAGGGTTCCGCGTAAACTGCCGGTGGGCGGACAACAGCACGGCGGAATATGGCTTTGTCATCCGCACTGACGCTTCATCCACAGAAATCCGTAACCAGGCAGACTGACGCCGGATGCTTCCATGAGGTCTCCTGTAACCATATCCCCATACATGCCGTCCCTTTCATCAATCCACGCAATGCGGCGTTCTCCGCTGAAATTAAATAGACCGATGAGTTTTCCGTCCCTGCCGCCCTGCCTTACCATACCCAGAACAGAGTTATCCCAAGTCTCCAATGTGCGGAAGGGACACCCGGCATCCAATAAGGGTTCCCCGGCCCGTATGGCCTCCAGCTGTTCCAGATTATGGAAAATACGATTCTGGACTGTTTCCGGTTCATTTATCCGTTCCGCCAGTTCCCACTGAAAATCTCCCCTGTGTATATACCGGGAATCCGCCGCTTTTTCAGGCTTCTCCTTATAGGTATAGTCATTGACCTGGGCCACCTCGTCCCCGCTGTACAGCACAGGGATGCCCGACTGAAACAGCATGAATGCGTGGAGCATGGTATCCAGCCTGACAGCCTTCTCCATGGCCTGCCTGTCATGGCAGAATCCCGCCTTTTCCACACCGCACATAGAGGCAGTGGTTCCGCAGAACCGGGCGTCGCCTGTGACCGGGTCGTCATTGTACAGGACGCCCCGGCTGAAGCTCTCCGGTATCCTGCCTGTAAAGAAATCATTCAGAAATTTCTTATGGGGAACCTGTCTCATCCCCCACTTCTCCAAAAGAGGGTAATCCAGTCCCCAGCCTATATCATCGTGACACCGCAGATAATTGAGGAAGGTGCAGGTGGATGGCAGGGAACTGACCGTCTCCATCTGGCTCTTTAAGAGTCTTACATCCTTTGTGGCTGCCGTATTCCAGATGGCTGCCATGGTGGTCACATTGTATAGCATATGGCATTCCGGCTTTTCCACGGTTCCAAAATAGGGTGCCACCTTCTCCGGTTCCATGACCACTTCCCCCAGCAGCAGGATACCGGGACACACGATTTCTCCAATCATGCGCATCATCCTGACAATGGTGTGGACCCTGGGAAGATTGCGGCAGTCCGTCCCCAATTCCTTCCATATGTAGGGAACCGCATCAATCCTCAGTACATCCACCCCGCGGTTTGCCAGGTAGAGGAAATTGAACATCATCTCATTAAAGACAACGGGATTTCTGTAATTCAGGTCCCATTGATAGGGATAAAAGGTGGTCATCACATGCTGTCCTGTTTCCGGCAGATAGGTGAAGTTTCCCGGCGCCGTGGTGGGAAATACCTGGGGCACTGTCTCCTCAAACATGGAGGGAACCGTCCAGCTGTCAAAGAAAAAGTATCTGTCCTGGTATTCCTTCTCCCCTGCCCTTGCCCTTCTGGCCCACTCATGCTCCTCCGACGTATGGTTCATCACAAAATCCAGGCAAAGGCTGATTCCTCTATCGTGGCAGTCACGGGCCAGCTGTTCCAGGTCCTCCATGGTTCCCAAATCCTCCCTCACCTTTCTGAAGTCAGATACGGCATATCCACCGTCCGAGCGTCCCCTGGGGGTATCTAAGAGAGGCATAAGGTGGAGATAATTCACATGGCACTGCTCAATATAATCCAGCTTTCCTTCCACGCCTTTCAGGCTGCCCGCGAAATGATCCGCGTACATCATCATGCCCAGCATAGAGCTCTTTCTGTACCAGCACGGGTCCTCTTCCCTGGAAGCATCCAGAGTTCTGAGCCGTTCTGTGCGCTCCACGTAAAACCCCTCCATTCCCTCCAACAGCCCGTCAAACATATCCTGGCTGTTGTAGAGCTCCATATACAGCCACTTCAGTTCATCCATATGCTTATCCAGGCGTCCTTTGTAGATTTTATCGCGCTTCATCCCTATCATATCCTCCTTAAATGTACCTGCCACGCCTGGTATTCTCCCTTCATGGACGGTATGGGCATTCCGGCCGACATAAGGCCTGCTCCCGGATATACGGCCCCTGTATTCTCATCCCTGTACATGGCCTCCGGCTCCAGTCCCTCCAGGCGGACATACAATGACAGAGGATTGCCGTGGGTCTTAAGGATCACCGCATTTAACAGCGCCTCCCCCTTATCCTCACTCACAAAGAGCCACGCGGCGGCTTCCCTGTCCTCAAAGGGATTGGTCAGCCGGTAATACGCCCCGTCATGAATCAGATGCCAGTATTTATGGTACGCGTCTATCTGTTCCCTCACGCATTTCTTATCTTCATTTGATATGGCGTTTAAATTCAGCTCATACCCAAAGCTTCCCGCCATGGCAACCACTCCCCTGGTCTTCATAGGCGTGATTCTGCCTGTCTGGTGGTTTGGCACTGCCGATACATGAGAGCCAACTGCGCTGATTGGGTAGCCAAAGGAGGTGCCGTACTGAATCCGGATGCGGTCCACTGCGTCGGTGTTGTCACTGCACCAGATTTGGGGCGTGTAATACAGCATACCTGCGTCAAAACGCCCGCCTCCGCCGCTGCACCCCTCAATCAGAAGGTCCGGATAGCGCTTCGTCAGACGCTCCAGGAAGTCATAGAGTCCCAGCATATACCGGTACAGGATGCTGCCCGGACTGTCTCCACCCGCCATTTTACCTGCCGCCGAATATACGTCCGCTATGCTGCGGTTCATGTCCCATTTCAGATACTCGATATGGGCGCTGTCAAGGACCTGGCAGATACTGTCAAAAATATAATCCGACACCTCTTTCCTTGAAAAATCCAGCACCAGCTGGCTCCTGCCCCGGACCGGCTTTCTTCCGGGTACAACAAAGGCCCAGTCCGGATGTTCCCTGTAAAGACTGCTGTCCTCAGACACCATCTCCGGCTCCACCCAGATTCCGAATTTCATTCCCAGGCCGTTAATCCGCCTAACCAGGCTGGTCAGGGAGCCGCCCAGTTTTTTCTCGTTTACCTGCCAGTCTCCCAGCCCGGAAAAATCCGAATCCCGCTTTCCGAACCATCCATCGTCCAGCACCATCATTTCCACACCCAGGTCCTTTGCCTGCCTTGCGATATCCAGTATCTTTTCCCCGGTAAAATCATAGTAGGCGGCTTCCCAGTTGTTAATCAGAACCGGCCTGGGAATAGTCTTGTACTTCCCCCTGCAAAGGCTGTGGCGCATGGCCTTATGGATGCTGCGTGACAATGTCCCCAGCCCCTGGCCGCTGTACCCCATGATTACCTCAGGCCCAAAGAAAATCTCCCCCGGCTCAAGCTCATAGGAAAACATCTCATCCTGAATCCCCATAGCCATCCTGGTCTGACCGTACTGGTCCGTCTCCGCCTCTGCCTTAAAGGGTCCGCTGTACACAAAGGACATGCTGTAACAGGGCCCGGAGGTTTCCGTTGTCTCCCGTCCTGCCAGTATCAGAAATGGATTATACTGGTGGCTGGAAGTCCCTCTGCGGCTCCCTATGACCTGGGCGCCGTGACACAGGGCGGTCCTCTGGAAATTGCGCTCCATTGCATGGCGTCCGTAAAACTGAATCAGGTCGTATTCCCCGTGGAGGAAGTCCAGACATGCACTGTATACCCGTTTCAGGGCTGCCGGACCATTCCCCCCATTTTCCACACAGACTGCCCTGGTAATAATGTCGTATCCGGGGAATACGCCGTAGAGCAGAGTAACCGCCAGCCCGCTGACCTCGTCTGTCAGGCGTATCTTAAGGCTCTCTGCGTCCTCCTGCCCCTCCCCATACATGGCCGGAAGGCCGGGAAGGCTGTATTTCCCTTTGCTTATTTCGTATCCGGCATAGCGCAGATTCAGTCCATAGGATCTGTCAGCCTGTTCCACTGCAAAGGCAGGGCTTCTGAAGTCCCCCGACCCCTGATATGGATATTCCTGGGGAAGGGCATCCAGGGAATAGGTCCTGTCATCACCGGCCTCATATGGGTTGGGTGAAAACCCCCTGTCCTCAAAGGTAAGCAGATATTCCATGGAGCCCTCTGTCCTGTCTCCGTAGTACAGATGAAGCAGATTCCCATAGGAATCTGCCTTCATCTGGTATGTGGAGTGGTCCGTGTGAAGGGTGAATATCCTTCCATTTTCCTGATACTGTATTGCCATGTGTCATCCTCCGTCTCATTTTCCATCTCTATTTCCCGCCTGTCATTGCAATGCCTTCAATAAACTGCTTCTGGAATACCAGGTACAGAATCACCATGGGAACCATGGCCAGGACAGAGCCTGCCATCAGCACCGGATAATTGGTAGTGAACTGCCCTCTCAGGGTGGAAAGGCCGGCTGACAGGGTCATCATATTCAGGTCCGTGTTGGCAATCAGAGGCCACATCAGGTCTGCATACGCGAACACTGCGGTGAAAATGGTAAGGGCAGCCATGCTGGCCTTGGTCAGGGGCATCATGACCTTGGTGAAGGTCTGCCACTTGGTACAGCCGTCCAGGTATGCGGCCTCCCCCAGTTCATCCGGAATGCCCATGTAAGCCTGCCTGAGGAAAAAGGTGCCGAACGCACTGACCAGTCCCGGAAATACCAGCGCAAACATGCTGTTTGTCAGCCCCATCCTGGCTAACATCTGGTACTGGGGGATAATGAATATCTGGGACGGCAGCATCATCTGTACAATCACCAGGGAGAACAGAAGGTTCTTCCCCTTGAATTTAAGTTTTGCAAATGCAAACCCGGCGGCTGAGGAAAACGCTACCGCGCAGAGGACCCGAAACAGAATCAGCAGCGCCGTATTCACATACAGTTTCATAAAGGGCAGGGAGGCGATGGCTCTCAGGTAGTTCTCCTTCATCCACTGCTTTGGCAGGATGGTCGGCGGAATCTGCACGCTCTCCCCTGCTGATTTAAAGCTGGTGAACACCATCCATATAAACGGAAATATCATAAGCAGGGCTCCCGCTCCCAGGGCCGCATACACAAGGGCGGTATTAATACTGCGGTTTGTCTCCAATGATTTCATAATTTCCCTCCATCCTAAACTTCATAGTTGACCCACTTCTTCTGTCCCAAAAACTGCAGAGCTGTCACAGCTCCTATGAGCAGCACGGTCCACACAACAATGGCGGAGGCGTACCCACGGTTCCCTGCCACAAAGGACTCACGGTAGAAGAGATACATCAGTGACTGGGCGCTTGTAAGGGCCGGATTGGTCTGGTCCACCATCATGTAAATCAGGTCGTACACCTTAAGAGATGCCATGAGCCGCATGATTAACACCACAAAGAGGGTGGGCGATACCATGGGAAGCGTAATCTTAAAGAACTGCTGTACCTTGGAAGCCCCGTCCAGGCTGGCGGCCTCATAGTAGCTCTTTGATATGTTCTGAATTCCTGACAGCAGCAGGACCGCGTCATATCCCACCGCGCTCCAGACTGCCACCACCGCGCAGGCGGGAAGCACCACCTTCGGGTTGGTCAGCCAGTTTACTCTGCTTCCGATGATCTGGTTGATGATGCCGTACTCTGCGTTAAAAATCCATTTCCACACCATGGCAATGGCTGCCGGCGCGACCACCATGGGCAGGAAATAGATGGCCCTGAAGGCCGCCTTTGCCCGAATCTTCGCATTGAGCAGCACAGCGGTCAGCAGGGAAAGGAAGATTCCCAGGGGCACGGTCAGGATACAGAAGTAAATGGAATTCCAGGTAGCCTTCCAAAACTCTTTGCTTCCAAACATCTGCACGTAATTTCCTACCCCGCTGACCTCATAGTACCCAAAGGGATGGGTGGTGGAAAAGCTCAGTACCAGGGTCTGCAGGAACGGATACACGTTCAGCACAATCAGACCTATTATAGTAGGGGCAATGAGCAGATAGCCCCATTTTGCATCCTCTGTCAAAAATTGTTTCTTACCCATCATTTTCCTCCAATCCTGCCATCGTCACGGCGTTTTTGCTCCGTCCACCAGTTTCTGCATGTCCTCCAGTCCCTGGTCCAGGCTCAGCTCGCCGCTGTATATCTTTAACAGCAGGTCATTAATCTGAGTTTTCCAGTTGGGTCTGGATGCATTGTTGACGCTCTGCACGCCATAAGGAAACATATCCACGCATTTTTGGACATCCAATTTGTAGTCATATTGGTCAAAGGCGCTTATCCACGTATCCTCCAGGCCCTTGTAGGCCGGTATAGCGGCGCCTGACAGCCCCTGGACCCTCTGTCCTTCCTCAGAACCTGCAAATTTCAGGAAATCTCTTGCATATTCCAGCTTCTTTCCCTTGGCTCCGGTGGAATAACACAGGCCGTTGGATATGGTGGCCCTGCCGTCTCCCCGGACCGGGTCAGGACACTTGGGAAGCACGGCCACGTCCCATTTTCCAATCATCTCCTTGTTATTTTCCATGAAGGAGATAAAATTCCAGTTTCCCTCCAGGTACATGGCTCCCTGTTCTGACATGAATGCGTTGCCCGGAGCCGTCTCAGCAAAATAGTTCTGGTCAGGGCACCACGGCTCCTTCTGGAGGCCGATATAAAATTCCATGGCCTTCCTGGTCCCGGAATCCAGGAACCCTGCCCTGGTCTTATCCTCATTCAGTATGTATCCCCCTGCCTGGTATACGAAATTCCAGTATCCCAGCTGATCATCCGCATATGCCATATATCCGTATTTTCCTGTTTTTTCATAAATCTGAGCCGAAGCAGACTTTAGGTCGTCCCACGTCCAGGACTCATCGGGGTAAGCCACCCCTGCCGCGTCAAACATCTCTCTGTTATATACCAGGCAGACTGTATCCTTATCCTTTGGAACCCCATACATCCTTGCAGCTGCCCTGATTCTGCCGCCGCATCCAGCTTGGTCCAATACTCATCCCAGCTGGTGACCTGAACCTGGATTTCCACCTCCGGGTTCTTATCCATATAAGCTCTGGCTACCGCTTCCATGCCTCCCCTCTGGGCATTGTCCCAAATCTGGAAGTTCAGATGCACCAATCCATCCGAGGCCCTGGTTCCGGAGCTGCATCCTCCCAGCAAAGCTGACCCCAGCACGGCTGCCGCCGCTGTAAGCATTCCCTTTTTGAACGTTTTAAGCATAATATACCCCCTGTCATCCCTGTTCCTTCTATTCTAAAACCATCCAATTTGTCGCCTTCATTCCATCCGGATTTCCTTGATAACTACATGATATCATGGGATTTAAAGCAGGTAAATATTCTGCTTTCGCAAAAAATATACCCAAATGCTATTTTTCTACTTATAACTTGATATAGGCTGGCATTTGGGTATATAATGATTGAAAAGGGGGTTTTTAGGCAATGAGCAATGTACTGTTTTCCATATTTCCCAACGAGCGTTTTGTGGATTTGGGTTTATATCAATACGGCTGGGAACAATGTGAACCGCTGCACTCCTACGGTCCCTACGCCAGAAACCACTATCTGTTCCACTACTGCATATCCGGCACAGGCACCCTCATATCCACGGATTCCAAGGGCGGTTCCCACACCTACCAGATTAAAAGCGGGGAAGGGTTCCTGATTTATCCCAAGCAGAGCAACACCTACTTTGCGGACAAGAACCATCCCTGGGAATACACCTGGGTGGAGTTTGACGGCCTCCGTGTAAAGGAAGCCCTGGAGCTGGCAGGACTGACCATGGATGCCCCTGTATACCATTCCAATGCCCGCGACTTAAGCCTGGAACTGAAAAATGAAATGCTCTACATTGCCAGGCACTCCGACCAGTCGCCCTTCCACCTGATTGGCCATCTTTACCTGTTCCTGGACTATCTGACCCGCTCCTCCGCCTCCCGCAGGCTGTTGAAAACAGGCCGTCTCCGGGACTTTTATATCCGGGAAGCCACATCCTTTATTGAGCAGAACTTCCAGAACGACATATCGGTGGAGGACATTGCCGCCTTCTGCAATCTGAACCGCAGCTACTTCGGCAAAATCTTTAGCGACGCAGTGGGTAAGAGTCCTCAGGAATTTCTTATCAGCTACCGCATGACCAAGGCCGCCGAACTGCTAAAGCTCACGGAGCTGTCCATAAACGACATCAGCAATGCGGTGGGCTATCCCAACCAGCTCCATTTTTCCCGTGCCTTCAAAAAAACATACGGCATCCCGCCCCGCCAGTGGCGCCAGGAAAACAAGATGGCTCCGGCCACCCAGAGCCAAGAGCAATTCCCGCGATGGACTCGATGATGGCCTTGGCCTTAGGGTTATTGACCTTTCGGAAATATCGTTGATGGGGGGGTGGCGCAGTGTATCCCACATAGTCCATTTTCCTGGAGATTGTATATGGACAAAAGGGACAGGAAAAGGAGAAAATTATATAATATTGGGCATCAAAGCAATACGGAGAATAAATATGGATTTAATCAACCAGTTCATAGAGAATTACAAGAAAAAGATGAACTTTTATGAGACAGCCGCCCGGATGGCTGCCCGGCAGCTGGAGAGCACCCTTAGGCAGCCGGGATCCGGGCCATAGTGACCTCCCGCGCCAAAGCCCCGGGGCGTCTGAAAAGCAAGGTCCTTATACGCAATTCCAGGCGGGCGGCCCCCTACAAAAACATGCGTGAAATATATGAGGATATTGCTGATCTGTGCGGTGTCAGGGTGTCACTGTACTTCCCCGGCGACCGCGATAAGGCGGACAGCCTTATCAACGACCTCTTCACCCTACTGGAAACCAAACAGTTTCCGGAACAGTCCAAGGCGCCTTCTTATAACAAGCGTTTTTCCGGTTACTGGGCCAACCATTACCGGGCCCACATGAGGGAGGAGTCACTGGACCGTTCCCAGAAAAAGTACACCACGGCCCGCATTGAGATACAGGTGGCTTCGGTTCTTATGCACGGCCAGGACGGAATCAGCGAAGATGAGCGCCATGCAGTGGAATACTTCTTCAGTCAGTGGGTTCCCCTGGAACAGCTGCTTAACCGTGTCTCCTCCAAAAACTCCCACAAGGTACGGGGAGCCTTCAACATCAATACCCTGAAGCGGCTGAATCTGCTGGACAAGGAATGCATCAACCAGATTGTGTTCCTGCGCAAGATTCGCAATAAGATTCGCTTAAATTGGCTGCTTTTTCCTATGCCGGGCCTGGTCATCCCTCGCCCCAGAACCTGCGGATTTCTTCCCGGCTCAGCCCCAGCGCAAACTCTTTTTTCAGCACCAGGAACTGTTCCAGTTCCAGCAGACTCAAGTATAGCAAGGCCCGGCTCTCAAATTCCTGCCTGTAGACAGGAAGAGGCTGGGCCTTCATTTGTAATTTCACCTGTTCAAGCTCATCAAGCAATCCCAGGGCATTGTTCCTTTCGTGGAAGGAACCGCTTACGGATTTAAGCAGGGACGCCACCACGGTCGCCTGGTCCGGTGTGGACTCCATTCTTGAGAAACAGTCCCGCATCCTGCACAGGATGGCAAACTGATTCTTCCGCAGCCCCATATGTAGGCAAGGTAATAGCGCGTGTCCGCCAAAAGACTGTTCTCCATACCCTCGTAGGCCCTGCGCTCCCCCTGCTCCAGCGCCTGTTCCAGGGCCTGAAACCCGTGTCCGTCCGTCTGTGCTCCATTCTCTCCCGGCTCACCCAGCCCTGATGCCATCTGTCTCAGCAGGCAGATGAACTTTTCTTCAATTTCCCTCTGGGCAGAGCGTATGGCTGACCCCGATCCAGGAATATACAGGTTGAGTAAAACTCCCATCCCAGTGCCCACAAACAGCAGAAGAGCTTCATTGGCAATGTCCGCCATTCCCATGGAACCCTCAGCCAGAATATGGGTCATCAGGACCGTGTTAACGGATATCCCCTCCTGTATGCCCCATTTCATGCACAGTGGGGTAAACATCAGAAGAAAAATCCCCATAGCCAAAGGCCGGTATCCTGCCAATGCAAAGGATACCGGCCCCAGGACCATTGCCGCCAGGAAAGCTAACAGCCGCCTGGCCGTAACCCGTATGGTTTCCCGCTTCGTATCCTGGATGCTGAGCAGGGTAATCACGCCGGCGGAGGAGCTGTATCTAAGGCCCAACGCCTGGGCAGCCGCCATGGCCAGCAGGCTTCCCACGGCTATTTTTATGATTTTAAGAAAACGGCCGTACCGCTGCATATACACCTCCCGGTAACTTTATGACTCACATTGTCTGTCATTATCTGTCATTGTCTCCCAATTGACCGGCATCCATACAAGGCAGGAATGGACGAAGCAGGCCAGCAGACCGGCTTATACTAGGCCCACTGGCATCCCTGCCCCGCCGGACAGCAGAGGACCGGCTATCCGCCGGCCCTTCCCCTCCGGAAATCTCCGGAAAAATCAGTTAAAATTATACTCAGTTACGATTTTCTCACGCCCGGTGGTCACATCCGTAAAATACTCATACAGGCAGATTCCCAGATAAGAACCTGATATATTCCACACATTCCTGTACCCGCGGTTCACAAGGGCCATACATGCATTATAGCTTCTCTGGCTGGAACGGCAGTGGAGATACACAGGACGATCCTTCGGTATCTCATCCAGACGGTCCCGCAGCTCTGACAACGGGATATTGACGGATGTCTTTAAATGCCCCAGCCTGTACTCGTTCTTTTCACGGACATCTATGATACACGCGCCTGTCTCCACCAGATCCCGCACCTTTGACACAGGCACCTGCCTTACCCGTCCATAGAGCAGGTTCAGGCCCACCAGGGCTGCCTGGTTCACCACATCCTTGGCAGTACCGAATATCGGAGAATAACACAGCTCCAGCTCCTTCAAATCCTCCAGGGTGCCTCCCATGGAAATCATGGCCGCAATGACATCTATCCTCTTATCCACATTTCCCCGTCCAATGGCCTGGGCTCCCAGAATCTTTCCTGTGGGATATTCATAAACCAGTTTAAAGTGCATGGGAGCGCTTCCCGGCATAAGCCCCACCTTGTCCGTGGGTATGATGTAGACAGAATCATGGGAAATGCCGGCTGCATCGGCTGCTTTTTCGTTCAGTCCAGTGGCCGCCGCGTTCAAATCAAAGATACGGACCGCACAGGAACCAATGACCCCCCTGTTATTATGGGGTATGCCGTACATATGGTCTGCCGCTGCCCTGGCCTGTCTCTGGGCCGGTCCCGCCAGAGCCAGCCTGGACGGCTTATGGGTCAGCTGGTTAAACACCTGGATGGCGTCTCCCACCGCGTAGATGTCAGGGTCACTGGTCCTGTAATTGTGGTCCACCTTGATGGCCCCAGTCTCTCCCAGCTCCAGGCCCATGGCCTTAGCCAGTCCTGTCTCAGGCGCAACCCCGATGGCCAGCACGGTCATCCCTGCCTTGACTTCCTTTCCCGAAGCCAGGGTAATGCTTTCTTCCCCGATGGCGCTGACACCGTCATTTACGATTACATCCACTCCATGGTCCAGCAGCTCCTTCTGGAGCATCTGCACCATATCATAATCAAAGGGCGCCATGATCTGGTCCTGGGCCTCAATGACAGATACATGCCTTCCGTCCATGTTCAGATTCTCGGCCACTTCAATGCCGATGAATCCTCCGCCCACCACAGCCACATCCTGAATCTGGCAGTCGGTGACGAATTTCTTCAGGTTCACAATATCCGTCACATTCCTTACAGTAAATACATTGGGCCTGTCCACGCCCTCTATGCTCTTTGGACGGATGGGATTCGCCCCCGGCGAGAGGACCAAAATGTCATAGTGCTCCTCATAGATATCCCCGGTACACCCGTTTCTTACCTGGATGATTTTCTTCTCCCTGTCCACTGACAGCACCTCGCTGTCCGTTCTCGCCTCAATGTCATACTGCTTCTTAAACTTCTCCGGACTCATCATAACCAGGGCATTGCTGTCCTTCACCGTGCCGCTGAGATAGTAAGGAAGGGAACAGTTGGAAAATGACACATGTCGTCCTCTCTCAAACATGATAATTTCTGACCGGGCATCCAGTCTCCTGGCCCTAGCCGCCACAGACGCGCCGCCTGCCACACCGCCTACAATCAATATTCTCATCTGCTCTGATTCCTTTCTTCCGCTGATATGATTCTCTCAAAACACGCATCTGCAATGTCCGCAGCCATACAAATCATGTCGAGACAGCGGGTATCCTCTTTTTTATAGGTCTTTACCAGCTCACAGCAGGCATCTGACCCGAAACGCTTCACGAATTCCTCTGCAAATGCGGCCACAGCCGGTTTAAGCTCCGGTGTGGCATGGGCCCTCTCCTGAATGAGCCGGTAGCTGATGGCGGAACATCCGCCGCACAGTGCGCCGCATGCCTTCCCGCAGCCCATACCCCCTCCGAATCCGCCCACCAGCTTTACCGAATCTTCCGGTATTCCCAGACAGTATTCGTCATTCAGGGCCCGCAGCATGGCTTCCGCACAGTTATTGTCCTTTTCGATGAAGTACTCATATATCCTGTCCCTTGTCATCTTTTCTCTCCTGTTCTCTCAGAGTATCTTTTATCCATATTATAGATATTAGCACGTTCCAGGCCGTCAATGCAAGTTCTTTGATATTTTCCAGCTACTCTACCATCTTCCTCCCATCAGCCACAACTTCTAAAAAATCAAAATCAGCATAATGTGCATGTTTTACGCGGTCCGCACAGGTAATTCCTGCCATGGTTCCTGTAAACTCCCCGTACCTGCAGTACTCATCGGAAAACCGGGTGGTATCAAAGATACGTCCGATTTTCTCATATTCCTGCCCGTCATAGCTCCACTCAAACCAGGACTGTCTGCCCTGCACATACAGCCTCAGGTAAACGGGCCGGTCCTCCACCGGTATCCTGGTGTTGAGGAATTCGGTCTTTACCCCATTTTCCAGATGGATGATTGACAGGGCGCTCTGTCCCAGGGTTTCGCTGTAATATTTTCTCAGGTTAATGTAATTCATGTTGTCATAATAGAGAATCAGCCCTGCACTGTGCTGATGGACCTTTGGCACGAACTCCATTTTCGTGGTGATTCTTGTGTACACGCTGGTCAGCTTCCTGGCCAGGATGCTGACCTTGTTTAAGGATGTCCTGGACTCCTGTCCCCTCAGCCGTACATATCCCGGCCTGGCGTTCACATCCGCAAACCTCCGGGGCATGATACGGGGCGCATAATAGAATTTTCCCAGCTCCCCGCTGTCAAATCCGTCAAAATCCGGTATCCCCTCCACTGGTGTCTCCGGGAGGGAAGTCTCCGGCACCTCCAGCTTTGCCAGATTGCTTTTGTCTGCCATGCGCAGCCACCCATCCGCTGTCCACTCCATCTTTTGTACGGCGGTCTCCCTGCCCAGTGTACACCTTAGCTCCGGCACAAAGGGCCTTGCACAGAGATGGACCAGATACACTTCCCCTGTGGGAAGGTTCACATAGCTGCCGTGGCCGGATTTCTGAAGGATGGAATCCGGGTTGAAATACTTGGGCTTTAAGTGGTCCGGGTCCTGCCGCTCATAGGAATCTCCCGGTACGCTGGTGACTATGGGGTTCATGGGATCCCCCTCATACGGCCCCCACACATTCCTGGAACGCCCCATGGTGACACAGTGGTTATAACCAGTGCCGCCTTCCGCACACATGATGTAATAAAACTCTCCTCTTTTAGTCAGATGCGGGGCCTCAATACATCCCCGGTCCGTACCGCCGCGCCACATGCGCCTCGGGTAACCCACGATTTCTTTTTTATCCGAATCATACTCCACCATGCAGATGGAACCGGGTTTTTCATACCCTTCCCTCGTCTCCCATTCCAGGGAAACAATGTATTTTTTGCCATTGTTATCGTGGAATATGGATGCGTCAAATCCTGAGGAATGCAGGTAGACCGGCTCACTCCAGGGTCCCCTGATGTCCTTTGCGGACACCAGAAAATTATCCACGTCAAAATACCTTGCATTCATGGAGTTCATGACCCCGTACACCACATAAAAGGTATCCTCCGCCTCACAGTATGTAAGACACGGCGCCCAGACCCCTTTTGCGCTTGGAAGCTTTTTCAGGTCCACTTTTTCATCGTCCGTAAGGACATGGGTGTAAAGCTCCCAGTTCTTCAGATCCCGCGAATGGTAGATGGGGATTCCTGGGAACCACTCAAAGGTGGATACGGCCAAATAGTAATCGTCTCCTTTTCTGCATATACATGGGTCCGGGTTAAATCCCGGAAGAATGGGGTTATGTATCATCTTAATTCCTCCTTATCCACCGGAAACCATCCAAAAGCAGCGCACCGGCCAAAATCCCAGCTGTCCCAGCCAATCCAGCCGTCTTCATTGACTGTATCCGTCAGAAGCTTATAGCTCCAGTAAAAATACCCGCTTCCCTTGCCCCAGGCCTCTGTCTGGGCCTCTGCCAGAGCCCTGTAGATATGCGCTTTCTCCTTTTCATCCATTACATCCTGCCCGGCTCCCTCTTCACCGTTTAACACGCTCCTGCCTCCCTTTGTATCGCAGCCGCAGGCCAGGGAGTTGAAGAGACACCACTCTCCGCATATGACATCAAAATACTGCTGCATTTCCTCTATGCCCTTTGCAAAATGCCTGCGGATATATTCCAGGTAATCGGGAAGGGTCTGTCCGCAGCCTTCTGTCTCTGCAAACATAAGATACTGATGGGTGTCCAGAACCACATTCACATACCTGTCCTCTCTCATAAAATCCTTCCATGCCTTAAGCTCAAATCCATCGTGGATTACCACGTATTTTTCCTCGGGCATATGCTTTCTCAGACAGTCATATGCCTTCAAATAGAATTCCCTCAGAAATTCCATGGAATTCGGCCCTGAGCCCTCGGCCATAGAAGGCTCTGCTGCGGGATAGCGGCCGGGCACGTCAATTATCTTCCACATCCGCTCCGTGATGGGCTCGTTCAGGACCTCTATCCCCCACAGCCCCGCTCTTTCTCCGTACCGCTTTGCCAGACGTTCCAAAACCCCCAGGACAAATTCCACCTCTGCCGGATTCTTTGACCACCTGCACACGCCGCATATGCCTCCGTTGTCAAATCCGTTTTGCCCTTCCGGCACCGTATGCAGGTCAATCAGTATCTTAAGCCCGTAACGCTCCGCCCAGCAGAATGCCTTGTCCAACTCCTCCACACAGCCGATAAAGGGCTCCCTGTCCCCAAATATAAAGTATGGGACAGGAATCCGCACAGCCTCCATGCCCATGGCGCGGATTGCCGCAAAATCCCGTTCCGTGATATACTCGGAGCGGTGTATCCTGATTCTGGCCTCGTACACCTCCCTTGAAAGCCAGCGGGGCAGATAATATTCATCCTGTGCCCCGGTCCATTCAAACAGCGCCGGGCTCATCCATTTTTCCAACACCAGCCAGTTCCCCAGATTCACACCTTTTATATTCATGATTTTTTCTCCTTTCTCACCCATCCTATTTCCCGTTCCGGCTCTTTAAATCTGCAATAATACCTGCAAACTCAGCGTCCAGATGATAGAAACTCATGATAACCAGTCCTGCCACGTAAATCCCAATGGGAATCCACACAAAACAAATCCGGATGGATGCCAGTGCCGAAGCTGACTGCGCGGCTGCCTGTCCCACATAACCTCCCAGCTCAAGAATCCATCCTAAAAGAGCGGATCCAATTCCGTTTCCAATCTTATATCCAAAGCTGCAGGCGCTGTTGACCAGCCCCTCTGTACGGTATCCTGTTTTCCACTCTCCATAGTCAATGGTATCTGATACCATGGCCCACATGGTAGCCCCGCCGCATGCATTACCCAGTCCGCGGATTATGCTGGACACTATAATAAGCCCCATGGCCCCGCCGGAGAAATTGAGCACCAGCATACCGATGATATCCAACACAAGGCCCAGGGAAAATACATTGCGCTTACCTAGCCGTTTTACTAGCATGGCGATGAAGAACATGCCTGCAATCTGCACCACATTGAAAATGCCGTTAATCAGTGCCACTAACCCTTGCTGCCCCAGTACATCCTTTGCGTAAAAGACAGTGGAGCCGCCGTTTACGGAGTACATTAAGAAAAACAGCGCCAGCATTCCTGTCATCATGAGCCAGTACTTATTCCGGAACAGGGCCTTGATTCCCTCTGTAAAAGGCACATTCTGCGCCGGCGCTCTCCCCTCCTCCCGGGCAGCAGGCCTCACCCGTTCCTTTGTCCCCAGAAAATTAATCATGAATGCGGCCACGGATAAGAGTCCGAACACCATGAATGTCTTAGTCCATGCAGAAGGAGTGTTTCCGAAATACTCCACAAGAGGCAGGGTAAACGTGTTGATGGTCAATGTACCTGCCGTTGCCAGAAGATTCCTGAAAATACTCAGCACAGACCTCTCATACGGGTCCTGGGTCATAAGTGCGTTCAGCGCGGAATACGGTACGTTGATTGCTGTATAGATGACCGTGGACACCAGGTTATATGTAATGAACACATACACCAGCTTTGGCGCGGCGGACCAGGAAACCGGCACGGAGAACAGCAGGATGCCGGATACGGCAAAGGGTATGCACATGCGCAGCAGCCATGGCCTTGCCTTTCCGAACCTGGATTTTGTCCTGTCCACAATTACGCCCATAATGATGTCGCTGATGCCGTCGAAAAATCTTGAAACCATCATGATGCTTCCCACCGCAAAAGCACTTACCCCCGCATAATCCGTATAATAAAACAGCAGAAATGCCGACATCGCCGTATAAATGATATTACATCCGAAATCACCGCATCCATATGAAAAACGTTCCGTCAATTTCCTCAGCGTTATTTTACCTTCCCTATTCATCCCTTGATTCCTCTCTTTGATTTTATATAAGGTCCTTGATTCCATGCGCACGGAATTTGTCTACCCGGGTATTTCTTTCATATATATAGTATCACAGGATCCATTCAGGAAACAGGACGGATACTTCCCATATAATAGGTCGATTTTCTCTTGTTGTGGGATAATCGGCAGAATGATATAATGATGAAAAGGGGGATGAACATGGCAGAACCAAAAGAAAATATATTGTATGAGATCATTCAGGTACCGGAGACTACAAAGGTGCGTTTCTTCACCTCCGTGGACCCGGGCAGCTATGTACCCAGCCATTGGCACAGGGCAGTGGAAATCATTTACATGCTGGAAGGTGAGCTGAAAGTCACGGTGGAGAGGACGAGCCACAGTCTTTTGTCCGGCCAATGCATCCTCATCAACTCCAATGTCATACACTCCACCAAGTGTACCCATCCTAACAGGGCTATCGTATTGCAGATTCCCCTGGAATTCATGGAAACCTACATACCTGAGGTAAGCCAGCTCCTTTTCCTGTGGAATACCGATACCCAGGACCCGATCAAGAGAACAAAGCTTGACAGGATGAAGGACACCCTGACCCAGATGCAGATTGCCAACGATATACGGCCTGAAGGCTTTTTACTGCGTTTTAACAGCCTGCTCTTTGAATTATTGTTTCAGCTGTACCACAATTTCAGCGTACAGGTACTCAAGCCGAATGTAAATCAGAAAAATAAGGATTTAAGCCGTCTGGATCCGGTGCTGGCCTACACAGCCAGAAATTACAGCCGCCCTATCACCACCAGTGAAATTGCCCGGGTGGCATTCCTGCAGCCCGGATATTTTTGCCGTTTTTTCAAAAAATGCATGGGAGTTACCTTCCTGGAATACCAGAACGAACTGCGCCTGTCCTACATTTACCGTGACCTGATTACCACCCAGGACCCTGTCCATGATATTCTGGAACGCCATGGCTTCACCAATTATAAATTATTCCGCAAAATGTTTGGAGAGCATTTCAAAGATACGCCTTCCGGCATCAGAAAGAAAATGAAGAAGGACGGATAAGAGGCTCCGCCCGCGCCACGAAAAAAGGGAGCCTGATTTCCAGTGTCCCGGTGTATCCAATCATGATACACCGGGACCTGAACCATCCGGCTCCCCGTTCATACTATTCTCCCAAATTCTGGAATACAGCCTTAAGCGCAGGATACATCTGCCTGAACTTGGTGTACTGTTTTTCATACTTCTCCGTCAGGTCCGCATCCGGCTCAATGGTTTCTATAACCTTTACAATGCGGTCCGCAGCGGTCTTCACATCCGGGTATTCCCCGCAGCCCACAGCCGCCAGTATGGCGCCTCCCAGGGCAGGGCCTTCCTCGTTTTCAACCACATCCACCTTTACATTCATGATGTTGGCCACCATCTTCTTCCACAGGGGACTCTTTGCGCCTCCGCCGCAGATTTTAGTGCGGTCAATGCGGATGCCTAAGCTTCTGGCCACCTCCAGCGAATCCCTGAGTCCGTAAACCACGCCTTCCAGCACGGCCTGGGTCATCTCCTCCCTGCTGGTATCCATGGTCATGCCGATGAAACATGCCCTGGCCCTTGGGTCGTTGTGAGGAGAACGCTCTCCCATGAGATAGGGCAGATAGAACACATGGTTCTCTCCCAGCTTAACGATTCCCTCCTGCTCCCTGGAAAACTCCTTGGTCTTAAGGATTTCCTCCATCCACCACTTATTGCAGGAGGCAGCGCTGAGCATACATCCCATGAGATGGAAATGTCCGTCTGCATGGTCAAAGGAATGAAGGGCATTGTTGCAGTCCGCCTTAAAGCTTTCGCTGGAAATAAAGATGGTTCCGCTGGTCCCCAGGGAAATATTGCAGCATCCCTCGCCTACGGTTCCGGTGCCAACGGCGCCAGCCGCATTGTCCCCTGCGCCGGCAATGATTTTTACATCCTGTGTGAATCCCAGCTCCTTTGCCAGCTCCTCCTTCAGATTTCCCACTACCTCATAGCTCTCATACAAATCCGGGAGCTGTTTTCTGGTAATGCCGCACAACTCCATCATTTCCTCAGACCAGCACTTATGGGCCACGTCCAGAAGCAGCATGCCGGAGGCATCGGAATAATCCGTACAGAAGCTGCCTGACAGCCTGTAAGCCAGATAATCCTTTGGCAGCATGATCCTGCATATGCGCGCGAAGTTCTCCGGTTCATTTCTCTTCATCCAGAGAATCTTAGGGGCCGTGAAGCCGGTGAAGGCAATGTTGGCCGTGTAAGCGGACAGCTTTTCCTTTCCAATGGTCTGGTTCAGGTAATCCGTCTCCTTCTCGGACCGTCCGTCATTCCAGAGGATGGCCGGGCGGATGACCTCATCCGCCTGATCCAGCGTCACCAGGCCGTGCATCTGGCCTCCGAAGCTGATGCCTGCCACCTGTGATTTGTCACACTCCGAGGTCAGCTCCTTCATGCCGTCCATGGAGGCTGTAAACCAGTCCTCCGGGTTCTGCTCCGACCATGCAGGATGTGGGAAATACAGGGGATACTCCCGTGAAACCACCTTGTGGATTCGTCCGCTTCCATCCATTAATAACAATTTTACCGCTGAGGTTCCCAGGTCCACTCCTATGTAAAGCATATCTTTCCCTCCCTGCGTTTTTATGCAAATGGATTCTCTGTCCTGTATCTTACGCTCTTTGGCTGGTTGTAGCCGATTTCCTCCACATCCACGCCAATGTACTTGAATACCTCAAACAATGCCTTGCCGTAATTTCCGAAGGCCACGGCGCCGTGATGAGGGAAGTTCTTCTCAATGAGTACGTGGCGGTAGAACCGTCCCATCTCCGGGATGGCGAACACGCCGATGGATCCGAAGGAACGTGTGGCAACCGGAAGTACCTCTCCCTGCGCAATATAAGCCCTCAGCTTGTTGTCTGCCGTGCTCTGGAGACGGTAGAAGGTAATGCTGCCTGGTTTAATGTCGCCTTCCAATGTTCCCTGGGTCACTTCGATTGGAAGGGCCCTGGCCATAATCATCTGATACTTCATCTCGCAGAAGGACAGCTTGCCGGATGCGGTGTTGCCGCAGTGGAAGCCCATAAATGTATCCTTAAGGGTGTAATCAAATTTCCCCTTGATATCAGCTTCATACATATCCTTTGGCACGGTGTTGTTGATGTCCAGAAGAGTAACCGTATCCTGGCTGATGACCGTACCGATGTACTCGCTGAGGGCTCCGTAGATATCAACCTCACAGGACACCGGAATCCCCCGGGATGTCAGGCGGCTGTTCACATAGCATGGCACGAAACCGAACTGTGTCTGGAATGCGGGCCAGCATTTTCCGGCAATGGCCACATATTTGCGGTAGCCCTTGTGCTCCTGCACCCAATCCTTTAAGGTCAGCTCATACTGAGCCAGCTTGGAGAGAATCTCCGGCTTCTTGTTGCCTGCTCCCAGTTCTTCCTCCATCTCCTTCACAATGCCTGGAATCCTCTCATCCCCTGCATGCTTGTTGAATGCCTCGAACAAATCCAGCTCGGAATTTTCCTCAATCTCCACGCCCAGGTTGTAAAGCTGCTTGATAGGCGCGTTGCAGGCCAGGAAGTTGAGAGGTCTTGGTCCGAAGCTGATGATTTTCAACTGGCTTAACGCCGCCACTGCGCGGGCAATGGGTACAAACTCGTGAATCATGTCCGCACAATCCTCAGCATCCCCTACCGGATACTCCGGGATATATGCCTTGATGTTACGAAGCGCCAGGTTGTAGCTGGCATTGAGCATACCGCAGTATGCGTCGCCGCGGCCCTGGCACAGGTTATCCCCTGACTCCTCGGCTGCTGCCACGAACATCTTAGGTCCGTCAAAATGCTTTGCCAGAAGTGTCTCTGATATCTCAGGGCCAAAGTTGCCCAGGTATACGCACAGGGCGTTGCAGCCTGCCTTCTTTATGTCCTCCAATGCCTGAACCATATGTATCTCGCTCTCCACGATGCACACAGGACATTCATAAATTTCCGCCGCGTCATATTTGGCCTTGTAGGCTTCCACCAATGCTTTTCTTCTGTTGACAGAAAGAGACTCCGGGAAACAGTCCCTGCTCACTGCCACGATTCCGACTTTTACCTCTGGTGTATTGTTCATTGTAATTTCCTCCTCATACATGATTAAATTTATTTGTCTGCATCTGAGTTTTCATGTTCTGAATCAGACGCTCAGATTCTCTCCTTTAAGGCCGATAAACGCCCCCTCCGGAAGTCCGCCCTCGGCATGGCCTATGAGCCACTTGTTTCTGGCAAACAAAAGCCTGTCCTCAGGGTCCTTCACAGCCACTGGATCCATGTCCAGATTGGTGCCCTTTGGAAGAACGATGACACATCTGAATCCCTCATCCTTCACATGGCAGGGCGCATAGTGCAGGGTAGTCGCATATACCTCCACTGCTGTTCCGGCCGGAACCAGAAATGCCTCCATCCTGGATGTATCGTATGTATGGTCTTCCTCAATATCCTGCTCTTTTCCCAATATCAGTATCAGGTCGTCCACAGCAATGTCCACCTCTGAATCCCGGTGATATTCCACTGCATTCAGTTTCTTGTTGTGTCCGTTGCAGCATCCTATCTGAATTGGCATCTGGCCGTAGATCCCACGTTCCAGCTCCTTTGCCCCAGGCAGGGCCTCCATCTCAGGCAGCGAGGGAATATAAATAACATCCTCCGGCAGGGGCGTATGCTCCATTGCCTTTAAAAGACCGCTGAAGTCATAACCTGTGATGACCCTTCCATAGGCTTTAAACGCCGGATCCGTCACCTTCCTGACTGTCATCCCCATGTTCATACCTCCTTATATCGGGCCGTGCGTTTTTCCATCCGCACCGGCCTGTTTTCTCTGGTATCCATTATAATATAAACAGGCAAAAAAAACGTGCTGTTATTTTACGAACTAACAGCACTTTTTTGCGATCTTTATTCATCTGGCAATGACTTGCGGTTTATCTGTTTTTGATTCACCTGCTTCTGATTCATCTGCTTCCGGTACTGGCTGGGGGGGCCACCCCACCCCCTTTTTAAAGGCCTATATGAAGGA
>OBWQ01000209.1_pt1 | contig 30412 bp, 25 predicted proteins | sample 1476511 | NCBI WGS metagenome assembly OBWQ01 (sample SAMEA2580126, study PRJEB22360) | human gut metagenome | biome: human gut; feature: human-associated habitat; material: faeces | place: Denmark | collected 2008/2010
ATCGGCATTACGCTGATTGTTCTCTGCTATTTCGTCTGCAAGAAGAACGGCTGGAAAGGTGATGAAAGGAAGTATTCTGCAAAGAAAAAGCTGAATGCGCTCTGGGAGGCAAAATGGGCACTGATTAATCCGATTATTATTCTGGGCGGTATTTATGCAGGCATTTTCACACCGACAGAGGCTGCAGCCGTAGCATGTATTTATGCGTTGCTGTGCGGAATGTTTATTTACAGGGAGCTGAATTTTAAACAGCTGTTTGAAATTATTGCGAATGCGTGTCTTACTACGGGTACGATCCTGATTATTGTGGGCTGTGCAACTGCTTTTGCCAAAATACTGACGATCGAAAAGATTCCCAATATGCTTACACAGGCTATTATGGGAATGACGGACAGTAAAACGGTAGTTATGCTGTTTATCATCATCATTCTTCTGATCGTAGGCTGTTTTATGGACACAACGCCTGCCATGATGATCCTGGCACCGATTTTCCTGCCGATTGCGAAGTCCTTCGGGGTAGACCCGGTTCATTTCGGAATCATTATGGTGGTAACACTTGCGGTCGGCTTCATCACTCCGCCGCTGGGAGTAAACCTCTTCGTTGCAGCCCGCGTGGGAAATACATCGTTAGAGGACGTCTGCTCGGGGATTATACGGTTTATAATTGTTATGGTAATAGATGTTCTTGTTATCACATTTATACCAGTTATCAGTATGCTTCTTCCCAATTTGCTGATTTGAGGTTACTGTTTACAGCCGATTCTGATTCAAAATATGGTCTGTGAATAGTAATAATGTGACAGAAATATTTGGCGGGTTTTATTTGACATCCAATCAGCAGATAGTGTAAGCTTATAATAGATTTATTTGGAAAGGAATCTAAAGTAAGCATGACAATAGAGAAGATTCAAAAGGTAAATGTAGGAGAACAGGTCTTTGAGCGAATGAAGCAGCTGATACTGGACGGTGAATGGAAGCCTGCAGATAAGCTTCCGTCAGAGAGCGAGCTTGCCAATAGGTTTGGTGTCAGCCGTGTCACTGTCCGCCAGGCGCTGCAGAAGCTGAATACGATGGGGCTTGTAGAGACCCGGTTGGGTTCAGGGACATTTGTAAAGGAGATTGATGCGGGCAGTACCATGCAGGAACTGCTTCCTACAGCATATTTATCCAGTTCACTGGATCAAATCATGGAATTCAGGCGAATTATTGATTCAGAAAGTGCCGGACTGGCAGCGCGCAGAGCTACGGAGGAAGAGGTCGGCGTGCTGCGCCAGATCAACAGCGACATGATACAAGAATATGAAGCAGGCGATTTGAAGGGATTTGCCCGCAAGGATTCGGAATTTCATTTTAAAATCGGCGAAATATCGAAAAACCCGCTGCTGATTAAGACTAATGCGATCCTGCAGGAGATATTAAGATCGTCCATGGTTGATTTTATCGAAGTGCGTGGATATGAAAGTGCGATAAAGTATCATACTCTTATAGTTGAAGCGATAGCAAAGCATAATGAGAAAGAGGCTGTTGAGCTTGTACGCAGGCATTTAGGTTGAAGCATGAGGAGGAATGTATGGCGAAGTTGAAAAAATGTATTGTGGCGCCAGATTCGTTTGAGGGAACGCTCTCTTCCATCCAGGTCTGCCAGGTGATGGAAAAAACGATACGGAAGGTTTTTCCGGAATGCCAGGTGAAATGCTTTCCGGTCGCCGACGGTGGAATTGCTGGATCAGAATCTGCGCGCTCTTTCTGAGGTGATAAAAAAGGACCTGGGCATGGATGTCTCACAGATTCCGGGAGCAGGTGCTACAGGCGCAATGGGAGCAGGGATCATTGCCTTCCTGGGAGGAGAACTGAAATCAGGAATAGAGACTGTTCTGGATGTGGTGAATTTTGATGAGGAGCTTTGTGACACGCAGCTGATTTTTACCGGAGAGGGAAGGATCGATTCGCAGAGCTTCGACGGGAAGGTACTCTCTGGAATAACCGCCAGGGCCCGGAGGGCTGGAGTCCCGGTAGTGGTGGTTGCCGGTTCTGTGGATGACAGCGCGGACGCTGCTTATTGTACAGGGGTATATGGAATTTTTTCAATTAACAGTCTGGCCGTTGACTTTGCAGTTAGCAGGGACAAGAGCAGTGAGAACCTGGAACGTACAATGGAAGCCATTTTAGTTATAGTTCACAGGTGCCCTAAATCAATATCAAAGTGACGAAATTTAAAAATTAAGAAATGACATATTTTATGGACAAATCCAGGATCCCGGCAGAAAATAGTGGATATCTTTTTCTGCCGGGTTTCACAAAAGTGCCTGTCAGACGGATCCATTTGGACAACACACCGCTTTTCGCCTGTTCTTCTGAACGTTATGCACCGTCATTTTTACCTGTTGAGAAAATACAGCGGTTCGCCAAATAACCTTGTTTATGCTATACTGGAGGCAGAAAGCGAGGTCGCAGCATGAAGAAAAACGAGTCTCAGAAACCGATATCACTTGAAGAATTGCTAAGAGGACTCAGAGAGCAGAACGAATATCAGGCAAAGATTATTTCTATGCAGGAAGAGACCATCAGCCTTCAAAACAAGCAGAATGAGGAACTGGCAGAAATGCTGGACAAAGTACTCAGAATGACCGAATCAGGAGAATAAATGTATGAGGATTTCCTTTGAACTGGTTACAGCTTTACAGTATGAACTCAAAGCGGCGCAGCGACAGCCTGCGCTATTTAAGTCCGGGCAAAAGATGTGACTATGAAGAAGGAACATGCGCAGGAATGCCGCCGTCTTGAGCAGCAGATAAAAGCCCTGCGGGAAGAACTGCACAGACTCCATCAGGAACAGCTCTATGCCCGTCAGCAGTGGTTTGAAAGCACGGATGACATGCAGGCTGAGTACGAAAGACGGATACGCACCCTTCAGGCAGAGAATGCCCGTCTTTATGAGCGGAGCATGAAGGCAGAGGCGCAGCGGGATGCCGAACGATAAGATCACGGAAATGCGCAGAGAGAAGTATCAGCTTGCAGCAGAACTGGAAGAAGAAAAAGGAAAGAATCAAAAACTGGCTGCCCAGATCAATAAGGCTTTTGGGAATTCCTCCCTTCTCTCTTCTGCCCGGCCCATCCGGAAAAAGAAGATCCCGAACAGCCGGGAAGCCACAGGCAGAAAATCCGGCGGACAGCCGGGGCATCCAGGCCACGGCCGAAAAAAGCAGATCCCTTCCCAGACTGTATTGCTCCAGCCATCCCCGAGATTCTTGATGACCCTGATTTTAAAAAGACCAAAAAGACGGTCACGAAGCAGCTGGTCAATCTACAGATCTGTTTAAATGTCACCGAATACAAAGCGGAGGTATACCGCAACTCTAAGACCGGAGAGTCTTACCACGCAGAATTCCCAGCCGGTGGGAAGCTGGATATTTCCAAAGGAATGATCAGCAGGCTTAGTAAAGAGTTCGCAGAAAAAAGTGAACCAAAGCGGAAGTCTGCTGTTTCGGAGATATACCTTTATCCGGTCATGCATACAGACTGTACCAATATCCGCGTAAATGGGAAGAGTGCCTATGTATTTATCCGCACGGCGCCTAATGGCCCGGCCCTGTACTATGCCCGTGAAGTCAAAGGGCATGGGGGTGTGGCAGGAACACCTGTAGAGGACTATCAGGGAATCCTGATCCACGACCATGAGAAAACCTTTTACAGGTACGGCTGCAGCCACCAGGAATGTCTGGCCCATGTACTGCGCTATCTGAAAGGCAGAATGGAAAACGAGCCGGAGCGGAAGTGGAACCTGGCGGGGAGCGCGATCCCGTAACGATCTGCGGATATGAGAGCCGATATGATCAGATTTTGGAAACAGCCCTGAACGAATACGCGGATGTTCCGTGCAGCGACTACTACAGGGACGGATATAATCTGACCCTAAGGATGAAGGAATACCGGGAGGCCCACCTGTTATTCCTGCATGACAGCAGGGTTCCGGCAACGAATAACCTGGCCGAACGGCTGCTGAGATTCATAAAACGGAAACAGAATCAGGCCGTGTCATTGCGGAGTATCAAAAGTCTTGAGTTACTCTGTGATAGCATGAGCGTGCTGTTTTTGATGCGCAAAGAAGGCGGCAGCCTATATGACAAGGTATCTACAGTATTCGGATAAAAGAAAGAACTCATGGCTTCGATTGACTCCAGTCTACACCATGGGTTCTTTCTTTACAAGTTGACCTGTGAACTGTAACATCTGGAACCGTTCAGGCCAGGCGGGAATCCGCCTGTTCTTGACATATGCAGTATTGTGCGGTATATATAAACCAAGGGCTGAACGCTCATAGAGAAGTTTTCAGCCCTGCCATTATCATAGAAGATCTGCTTTTACAGAGAATTCTTCACACACTCGCATTCCGCAGCCTGAATCATGCAGGGCCTTCCTGTTGTCCGCTCTTCCCGTTATCCAATCTTCCTGCTGTCCGCCCTTCCCGCTATCCCTGGCAGGCATCCACAAAGCTTTTAAATATATTGGCGGACACAGTGTCTGTCTGCCACATATACTCCGGATGCCACTGCAGTGCCAGAAGATAGGGATAATCCGGCATCTCCAGGGCCTCGATGATGCCGTCGGGCGCATGGCCGCTGGCCATGAGGCAGGGAGCAATCCTGCGCACCGCCTGATGATGGGAACTGTTTACTGCGATTTCCGTTTTCCCCTCCGCAATTGTGTACAGCAGCGTATCCCTGCGCACATCCACATGGTGGGAAGGCAGGCAGCATGAATAGGGCTGCTTGTGGGCGATGGGAAAGACGGTTTCCGTCTGGCTGGGAATATCCTGATAGATGTCGCCTCCCAGCCCCACATTAATGATCTGGGCTCCGCGGCAGATTCCCAACACCGGCTTTCGGGCTTCCACGGCAAGCTTCAGGAGGGATAGTTCCATGGTATCCCGTGCCATGGACACATTGCCGCACTGCGTATGTGTTTCCTCCTTCAAAAGGAATGGATGAATGTCCGGGCCGCCGGAAAAGAGAAAGCCGTCACACAGCTTAGACAGCTGTTTTAAATCTTCCCCGGATACCTCCAGGGGAAGAAGGATGGACAGGCCTCCCGCCGCTTCAATGGCCCTCAGGTAGGTGGGGCGCACACTTATATCGTCGTTATCCGTATTATGGGATGGGGTTATGCCGATTACTGGTTTTTTCATGGTATTTGGATTCCTCCATGTGCTCTGTGAATAATATATGCTGAATATATGAAAAAGAGCCCCTTCCGTCTGGAAGAGACCCTTATGTAATACTTAATTAGCCTTCGGAGATAGCTCCGGTTGGGCAGGTAGCTGCACAGGTTCCGCAGTCGATGCAGGTATCAGCATCAATAACGTACTGGCTGTCTCCCTCGGAAATTGCACTTACTGGACATTCAGCTGCACAGCTGCCGCAGCTTACACAAGCATCACTGATTACATATGCCATGATAAAATACCTCCTTAAGATTTGTCTACATTGTTATTTTATTTTATACTATAACGTCTAATTATTCAAGAGGAAAATCGTTCCTAAACCAGCGAATATTGTATAAATTTAGGAGCAATGGGTCCTTTCGTCGCGCATTCCCTGAAGAATAATTTTGCGGGCCTCTGCCGCCTTTGCGGGAGGCAAGGGGGCGGTGTCCCCTAACGGGTAGGGGATTCCAAGCTGATGGTACTTAGCCTTCCCCATATCGTGATAAGGAAGCACATCCAATGCCTTTACGTTCTTAAGCGTGCCGAGATAGCGTCCAAGGCGGTACAGATATTCCTCCCGGTCCGTTATGCCCGGAACCACCACGTGGCGGATCCATACAGATATCCGCTTTTTCTCCAGGTATCCGGCGAAAGCCAGTATATTATCCTGGGGCTGGGAGCAGAGCTTCACATGCTCCTCAGGGTCAATATGCTTGATATCCAGGAGTATCAGGTCTGTGGAAGCCAAAAGCCGGTCAAAATGGGCCATAACTGCCTGTGAACCCGGGTTAAAGGTAATGCCGGAGGTATCCAGGCAGGTGTGTATACCTCTTTTTTTTGCTTTTTCAAAGAGCTCTGTCACAAAACCTATCTGCATCAGCGGCTCGCCGCCGCTGACCGTGATGCCCCCTTTTTTGTAAAAGGGGCGGGCCTGCTCATACTGGTTCAGTATGTCCTCCGCCGTCATGGGGGTGCCGCCCTTGGGGTCCCATGTATCCGGATTATGGCAATAGAGACATCTCATGGGGCAGCCGCTTAAAAAGATTACCATGCGGATACCGGGGCCGTCCACGGTGCCGAAGCTTTCTATGGAATGTACGCGTCCAATCATAAGGCTGTGCTCCTTTCTGAGAAACATGGATGCCGACCGGGGCGGATAATCTTCCTGTCCAGGCGGCATCCAAAGCAGTTTGCAGACAGGATTTAGATGGATCCGTGGAAGGTTCTTGAAATGACCTCATCCTGCTGTGCCTTTGTCAGCTTATTAAAGTTCACTGCATAGCCGGATACCCTGACCGTGAGCTGGGGATATTTTTCGGGGTGGGCCTGTGCATCCAAAAGGGTTTCCTTACTGAATACATTTACGTTCAGATGGTGTCCGCCTTCCTGGGCATAGCCGTCTAACAGAGCCACCAGGTTATCAATCTGTGATTCGCTTGCTTTTACCATAATATTAATCCTCGCTTTCTCAAGAAGATGGTTTATATGCTGCTTATCAGGATTCCTCGATGCCGGCTTCGGAATCCAGCCCTTCAAAAAGGGTAGGTGCTTCACAGCCGCCTCCGCAGCCGTTCAGCTCCACTTCCAGGTCTCCCATGAAAATCTGGTCATCCTTGCCCAGAGCGCCCGGTATGATGGAGAAGGTATTGGAGATACCGTCCTGGGCGTCCTTGAACGGAAGCTTTGCAACAGATGACAGGGATGCCACTGCGCCGTGGCTGTCTCTGTGGTGCATTGGGTTTGCGCCCGGCGCAAAGGGCTGGCCTGCCTTCCTGCCGTCCGGGGTAGCGCCCGTATTATTTCCGTACACCACGTTGGAGGTGATGGTAAGGATGGAAGTGGTGGGGATGCCGCCGCGGTAGGTGTGGTTGCCCTTTATATAGCTCATGAAGGTGTGCACCAGGTCTGCTGCCAGCTGGTCTACCCGGTCGTCGTTATTTCCATATTTAGGGAAATCGCCTTCCACGATATAATCGGTCACAATGCCCTTTTCATTGCGTACTGCCTTGACCTTGGCGTATTTGATGGCGGACAGGGAGTCTGCCACAACGGAAAGGCCTGCGATGCCGGTTGCGAACCAACGGGTCACCTTCTTGTCATGGAGCGCCATCTGAAGCCTCTCATAGCAGTATCTGTCGTGATTGTAATGGATGATGTTCAGGGCATTGACATATACCTTGGCCAGCCATTTCATCATATCCTTGTACTTGTCCATCACGTCGTCAAAATCCAGATACTCGGTGGTCACGGGACGGTATTTCGGGCCCACCTGCTTGCCGCTGATTTCATCCACACCGCCGTTGATGGCGTAGAGCAGGCACTTGGCCAGATTGGCCCTGGCGCCGAAGAACTGCATTTCCTTTCCGATACGCATACTGGATACGCAGCAGGCAATGGCATAATCATCGCCGTGGGTCACCCTCATCAAATCGTCGTTCTCATACTGGATGGAGGAGGACTCGATGGAGGTCTTGGCACAGAACCTTTTAAAATTCTCAGGAAGCTTTGTGGACCACAGTACGGTCAGGTTTGGCTCAGGGGCAGTGCCCAGGTTCTGAAGGGTGTGCAGATAACGGAAGGACATTTTGGTCACCATGTGACGGCCGTCAATGCCGATTCCTCCGATGGATTCCGTAACCCATGTGGGGTCGCCGGAGAACAGTTCGTTGTATTCCGGTGTTCTGGCAAATTTTACAAGACGAAGCTTCATGATGAAGTGGTCCACGAATTCCTGAATCTCTTTCTCCGTATAGCGTCCTTCCTTTAAGTCGCGCTCAGCGTAAATATCTAAGAAGGTGGAGGTGCGTCCCAGTGACATGGCTGCGCCGTTCTGCTCCTTGACAGCGGCCAGGTATCCCAGGTAGGTCCACTGGATGGCTTCCTTAACATCGCAAGCCGGCTTTGAGATATCAAAACCGTAGATACGCCCGAGCTCCTTCAGCTCCTCCAGCGCCCGGATCTGCTCGGACAGTTCCTCACGCTCTCTGATAACATCAGAGTACATAATGGTGCGTGTGGAATCCTTTTCTTCCTTTTTCTCCTGAATCAGGGCATCCACGCCGTAAAGGGCAACCCTGCGGTAGTCACCGATGATGCGTCCGCGTCCATAGGCATCCGGCAGTCCTGTGATGATATGGCTGGAACGGCATGCCCTCATCTCCGGGGTGTAGGCGTCGAATACGCCTGCATTATGGGTTTTCCTGTGCTTGGTAAAGAATTCCACAATTTCAGGGTCAACCTCGTATCCATTGTCCTGGCAGGCCTTCATAGCCATGCGGATGCCTCCATATGGCTGGAGGGAACGCTTAAAGGGTTTGTCGGTCTGAAAGCCTACGATAGTTTCCTTGTCCTTGTTTAAATATCCGGGGCCGTGGGACGTGATGGTAGAAATGATTTTGGTATCCATATCCAGGACTCCGCCGGCTTCCTGTTCCTTCTTTGACAGCTCCATAACCTGGTCCCAGAGCTCCGTTGTATTCTGGGTAGGACCTTCCAGAAAATCGTCGCTGCCGTCATAGGGGGTGTAGTTTTTCTGTATGAAGTCGCGTACATTGATTTCCCGCTGCCATACACCGCCTTTAAATGTGTTCCACTCTGTTCTCATAGACTTTTCCTCCTGTGAAATGCGTGAACCTATATATAAAAACTATTGTTAACCAAATGTTTCACAGCCATACCGGTTTTGCCGGACATCCATAGTCTACTAGAAAAACCTGATATATGCTGTTGCTTTTGCAACACTTATTATATTATGCACATTGTATACACGTCAAGAGGGCATAGTGATAATATTTTTTAACAAGCCTTGATAATTATGGTTAATATGAAAAATATGTAAGTCTATGCAGGACTTGTCAAATGCCGAAAAACGTATTATGATGGTAGAAGCGCGGTAGACCGATTAATTGGTTATACTTATAGCAGAAATATAAGGAGGACAAAGAGATGCAGATTAGTAAAGACATGCTGATTGGCCAGCTTATTCAGGTCGATGAGAGCATACCGCCAATTCTGATGCGTGCCGGAATGCACTGCCTTGGCTGCCCGGCTTCCCAGGGTGAGTCTCTGGAAGAGGCTTGTATGGTACACGGCATTGACTGTGACACACTGGTTTCTCAGATTAACGAAATTCTGGCAGCTAAAGCCTGATGATAGTCTGAAACAGTGATTGGAGGATCCTGGCTCAGGGGATATATGACTGAGCCGGGTTCTTTTTATGTTCTCCTGTATTGACAGATTGTTTTCAAAAGAGTAATATATTAGAATATTAAAATATTTATTTTCGGAAAACCGGAAAAGCACAAAAGTACCGCACAGATATTTCAAGGAGGAAATTAGTTATGGATATGACATTGCGTTGGTTCGGTGAGGGTGTGGACTCTGTATCTCTGGAGCAAATCAGGCAGATACCGGGTGTGAAAGGCGTGATTACCACCCTGTATGACATTCCGGCCGGAGAGGTCTGGCCCATGGAGCGCATCCTTCAGATGAAGGAACAGGTGGAATCCAGGGGATTAAAGGTCCTGGGAATTGAGAGTGTCAATATACACGATGCGATCAAGGTGGGAACTCCTGACAGGGAACAGTACATTGCCAACTACATAACGACCCTGGAGCGTCTGGGCCAGGCCGGAATTCATGTGGTGTGCTATAATTTCATGCCGGTCTTTGACTGGACCCGTTCCGATCTGGCTAAGGAGCGTCCGGACGGTTCCACGGTGCTGGCTTACAGCCAGAAGGAGATTGATAAGATTAATCCTGAGAATATGTTCCAGTCCATGGGAGAAAAGTCCAACGGATTTGAGCTTCCCGGATGGGAGCCTGAGCGTATGGCGCGCATTAAAGAGCTGTTTGACATGTATAAGGATGTGGATGAGGACCGTCTCTTTGACAATCTGGTGTATTTCCTCAAGGCAATCCAGCCCGTATGTGAGAAGTATGATATTAAGATGGCCATACATCCGGATGATCCGGCATGGCCCGTATTCGGATTAGCCAGAATCATTACCGGCAAAGAGCGGCTTCTCAAACTGATGAAAGCCGTGGACGCGCCGTTTAACGGCGTCACCCTGTGTACCGGCTCCCTGGGAAGCAATCCGGAAAATGACATCCCGGATATCATCCGGTCCTTAAAAGGAAGGATTCCCTTTGCACATGTGCGCAATCTGCAGTATAATGCTCCTGGAGATTTCCAGGAGGCTGCCCATCTCTCAGCAGACGGCAGCATGGATATGTATGAGATAATGAAAGCGCTGTACGACATTGGTTTTGACGGAATCATGCGCCCTGACCACGGAAGGGCTATCTGGGGAGAGGTGTCCATGCCCGGATACGGCCTCTATGACAGGGCCCTTGGGGCATGCTACCTAAATGGTTTGTGGGAGGCTATCCGGAAGCAGAACCGTTAGGCGTATACAGCAGCAAAGGATGGGTGCGATGAGCGGCATCCTGAATGCCCTGTACTGCGCGGACCGGGCCATGGAGCTGGCGGATCAGTACGGCATCGGCATGGTGGGAATCAGAAATACCACCCACTGGATGCGGGGCATTGGAAGGGATCGGCCTTTTCGTTCATGCTGGATATCCTGGGGGCAGTGCTCACGGACGGCATAGGAGCAGCCGGCATGGACCAGAAGGGATACGGCATCTGCGGGATGATGTCCGGGAGGAGATACAGTCACTGTAGGCTTGGGGAGTGGCATTAGGAGGTTTTACCCATGAAGATAGAGGAAAAGAGACATGGAGAGACTGCCAGACAGTATGCATACCGGACCCTGCGGGAGAATATCATATCTCTGGATTTGGAACCCGGGGCGCCCTTTAACGATGTGGAAATGTCGCAGATGATAGGCATCAGCCGCACGCCCGTGCGGGAAGCAGTCATACAGCTCAGCGAGGAATCCAGAATCATTGAGATATTCCCTCAGAGGGGGATGCGCATTGCATTGATTGATGTGGAGCTGGTGGAGGAGGCGCGCTTTCTGCGCCTGGTCCTGGAAAAAGCGGCCGTGGAGCTGGTCTGCGGCCAGGCGGATGAAGAGGACCTGCTGTGGCTGGATGAGAATATCAGACTTCAGGAGTTTTATCTGGAGGGAGGTTCATCCCAGAAGCTTTTGGAGCTGGACAATGATATGCACCGGAAGCTGTTTTCCATCTGCCGGAAGGAGCTTATCTATGAGATGTGCCAGAGACTGGCGATTCACTATGACAGGATTCGCACCCTGTCCGTGGCAGCGGTTAAGGACCATAAGATAATTGAGGACCATAAGAAACTGCTGGAGGCCATACGGCGCCGCGATAAAAAGCAGGCCGCAGAGATTATGGAACTCCATCTGAACCGGTGGATGATGAATGAGCAGATGTTCAGAAACCAGTACCCGGCATATTTTAAGTAAATATTTAAGGTAAATCTTTAAGGCAGTAATTTAAGACAATAATTCAGGGCAATAATTTAAGGCAATATAATACCCCTGCGGCAATGCGGCCGCAGGGGTGTTTTGTAATGTTTCCATATATTTAAAATTTCCATATATCTACAGTAAGGCCCCGTCCTTAAATCCTGGCAAGATTCTGAAGGGCATTATCCTGAATGATGACCTCATAGTGCTCCTTAAAATATGCCTCGCTGGCGGATTCCCCTGACAGCTTGGTGGCATACTCCGCCAATATGTTGCACACACGGGAGAAATCCAGGTCGCCGCAGTCCAGGCGTTTTACAATGAGATAATACTGTCTGGTGCCGGGCTTCTTATACAGGGTGTTGACGCCGTCATAGATTCCGGATACGGCCCGGGAAGCCTCACTTATGCGGTCCAGGCTGTTGAACCGGAAGATGCGGCTGCCGGCAACGGAACCTGCATTCTTCTTGGCGGTAGCTTCAGAGGCACTGTCCGCGGCGCTCTCATCCCCAACCTGCTCCACGGAACCTGGTTCCAGGTAATTCAGGGAATCCGAAGCGCCTTCCAGGAACTCGCTGGCTAACTGCGATACAAGGGAATTCTGGTTGTCGTCCGTGAAAGGTGAGAACTTGGCAAAACGGGTATCCAGTTCTTCCGGGTCTTCGATTTTAGTGATGACCAGCATGATGCTTTCGCTGGACAGAGGAATCGCCTCAACCATCAGAGGAATGTCCTCCGCCTCAAAGCCCACTTCATTGGAGGCTTTCTGAATCATTTCCCTGAACAGCTTCCTGGCTTTTTCCGTTCCATAAGCCAGTTCTACCAGGTTGATATTGCGCGCACTTAAATCAAAGCTGGTCAATGTACAGCGAATCTGGTTTTCATTGATACGTTCTATCTTCATTAGGATCACTTCCTGTTCTGTGTCAAATGTGGTGGCATCTGCTTTGGACCAGGGTGTTTTTTTGAAACTTCAGGCCGAAAGTAGACTTCTACACTTTAAATATACTACATTACAGGTGGAAATATCAATCATTTCATAAAAATTTAAAAAAATATCGTGCAGCAGGATGTTTTCAGGTTGTATAAATAGCATATGAAAAGCCATGGAAGATATAACGACCATAGACAGGTGACAAGGAAAAGGGTAAAATTGGAATATGAGATGATATTGTGACGAAGGAGGGGTGAGTAAAGAATACCATTTTATTTGGCAAATACCGCCTGCTGCACAAATTGGGAACAGGCCGGGCAGGAACCGTATGGCTGGCAGTGCACATTGGCCTGGAGGAATACAGGGCCATAAAGCGCATTTCTAAGAGGGATGCCGACTATGACACCTTCCGAAGGGAAGCATTGGTGCTAAAAGAACTGCACCATCCTGGGATTCCCATGATTTATGATTTAGAAGAAGATTCCGATTTTTTTTATTTAATCGAGGAATATCTTGAAGGATATTCTCTATATGCCCTGATTGCGAATCAGGGGCCTATTCAAGAGGCAGAGGCAGTCCGTTACGGGATGCAGGTCTGCGGGCTTGTAGCTTACATGCATTCTGCGTGTGAAATACCCATATTACATTTAGATTTACAACCAAATAACCTGATAATCTGCAACGGCACCGTAAAGCTGATTGATTTTGATCATGCCGCAGGCTGCCGGTGGGCAAACATTGCCCCAAAGCGATTCGGTACAGTGGGCTGCGCGGCTCCTGAACAGTATGCTTCTGACCGTATGTTGGACCAAAGGACCGACATTTATGCCATTGGTGCAGTCCTCCGTTTTATGACAGCCGGAACCCTGAGAGAGGACGCCGGACAGTCTGCCGCCCTATCGGAGGCTTTTGAGCGGATTATCAGAAAATGCATGGACTCCAATATGGAGAAACGGTACGCTTCCGCCGGAGAGGTGGAGGATGCGCTTCAGGCGCTGTGTACCAGGAAGCTGACAGAAGAAAAAGAACAGAAGGCGATACCATCTCATATTTTGATTCTGACCGGAATGAAGGCTGGGACGGGCACCACACATTTAGCCTTAGGGCTGGTATATTTTCTGAACAGGAATGGGTACCGGGCGCTTTATGAGGAACATAATGTCTCCCGGGCAGTGGTCACCATGGCCCAAAGGGCAGGTATGCGTCCGGACCGTTTTGGAATCTATACCATGAACGGCTGTTACTTAAAGCCGTGGTATGGACCTGCCGTGAAGCTGGATGAAGGGACAGGATTTGACATCATAGTGAAAGACTATGGAACAGACTGGCAGCAGGCGGAACAGGAATTAAAGGCGGCGAAGGCAGATTTATTAGGGACAGGCAGCGCCAGCGTCTGGGACGGCCGATACATCAGGCGGTACATATCCTGGATGAATCAGGCCTGGACGGGACGGTGCGGCGGGAACCGTGTGCTTATATTTCGGGGCACACGGGCCATATGTCAAAAGGAACTGAAGGCCATGACCAAATCAGACAAGGCTTTAAAGGGAATAAAGCTGTTTGTCTCGCCGGAGTACGAAAATCCTTTCAGCCAGAAAAGAGAAGATGCCTTTTTTCAGTCTTTATGGTCTGCCGTGGCCGGCAGCGGCGGGAGAGGGAAGAAAAAAAGAGGCTTATTAAAAAGATGGGATTTTCTAAGAAAACCTTTTTTAAACACAGCCGGGAGCCTGCGAAAGGGTGCAGGGTTGTCGGAATCACAGGAACAGGACGGGGAACAGGGGTGACTCATCTTAGCGTCCTGGCGGCCAATTATATGGCCAGTGCCCTGCAGCGCAGGACTGCGGTGATTGAGTGGAATGACCATGGCGCATGGAAGACCATGAAGGATATATGTCAGGCCGGTTCCGCAAAGCAGGCAGATTCTGCGGACTACAGATACAAAATCTTCGGGGTTACATATTATATGCAGGGAGCCCCAGGCGTGCTGGCGTCCTGTCTGGATGGAACATATGACGATATCATTATTGATTTTGGAGAGTTGAGACCATCCATCAGGGCGGAATGGCTCAGATGCGAAGTGAAGATTGTCATGGCTGCACTGAGCGAATGGAAGCTGGAGGCATTTTTGGAGCTTTTATCAGAGGAGGAAGGACGCAGAGCAGGGTGGATATATACGGCTGCCTTTGGCAGTGAGGACACCAGAAAACAGATAGAGAGGCAGTTTGGGATTTCTCTGGTCAGGGTTCCTCTTTCAGTAGATGCGTTTTCAGTGGATTACGAGACCATGCGGTGGTTTGAGAGGATTTTGTGAAGAAAAAAGAGACAGAAGGAAACGGCGCACAAAAGTATGTCACGGAAACAACTCCTTGGTGCTGCCGTCCGGCTGTCCCGCGGTAATAGGGGAGGACTTATCAGTATGATAAGAAATGTCGAGTATGGAGACCGGAAGAAACACCAGAGAACCTATCTGGACGGATTGAAGAGATACAAGAACAAAGGGGTTCGGATTACCATTGACGGAGTCGAGTGCCCGGAAAAAGAATGGGAGAGGATATTCGAGATGGGAGAAGACGGGGGCTTTTACATGGGAGACTATGTTGGCGCCGAACAGGGCTGTCTGAAGGAAATCAGATTTGACAAAGTGTATCTCAGCGACCCTCCCAAAGAGAAAAAAGATAAGGATTCATGAGCGGACAATAGCAGATAGCGAGAACATTTAATAAGAGCAGATAACAAGAACAGATAACAAGAGCAGATAACAAAAGCCCGGATTATACGCTGCCATGAGCACCGTCTCAGCCTGTGCAGCCAAAGCAGGCGGCGCATACCGGGCTTTTGTTCCTGTTTCCTCCATAATGACTGTAAATTGTAAGCAATTAATTGGTACATACACTCTATTTTGTGGTAGAATAAAAACAATCATTAGGAAACTGGAGGACAGGATGAGCAGAAGAAGAAAAGGTCACGGCTGCGGAATCACGGCGCTGGTTCTGCTGTTCATATTTATCCTGGCAGGCGGTGGTCTGGGAGTGCTTTTTGCCAAGAAATACATACCCAGCAATGAGCTGGCGGATAAGAGCAGGATATTTGGTATTAAGGACGGCCAGGTGGCCCTTATTCTGGATAACCAGGTGCAGGAGGAGAAGGGAATCTACGAGGATGGCCAGGTGTACCTGCCTGTGGACTGGGTAAATGAACATTTGAACGAGCGCTTTTACTGGGATGAGGGCGAAAAACTGCTGGTGTATGCACTGCCTGAATCCATTGTGTATGCGGACGAAAGTACCCGGGGCGAGAAGGGACCTCTCTTTAAGGTCACACAGGATGGGATGTACCTGTCCCTTGGGGTTGTGGTGAATTATACGGATATCCGGACTCAGGCCTTTGCCACAAGCCAGATTAAGCGGGTGTTCATCGACACCTCCTGGCAGCCCTATGACACGGCAGTGCTGAAAAAAACAGGACAGGTCAGGGTGAAGGGCGGTGTAAAGAGCCAGATTATCACAGAGGCGGCGGCAGGAGAGACTGTGGATGTACTGGAAACCATGGAAAAGTGGTCCAGGGTCAGGACATCGGACGGTTATATCGGATATGTGGAGAACCGGAAACTGGAGGCAGGAGAGCAGGTTGCGCCTGTCAGCACCTTTGAGGCGCCTGTGTATACCAGCATTTCCATGGACGGGAAAGTAAGGCTGGGATTTCATCAGGTCACACGGCCGGAGGGAAATAATACCCTTGAGGACTACGCGTCCAACGCCAGGGGGATGAATGTGATTGTGCCCACCTGGTTCAATGTGGTGTCCAGCGATGGCACCTATACATCACTAGCCAGCAGGGATTACGTGGATAAGGCCCATGATATGGGACTGAAGGTGTGGGCCATGGTGGAGAATGTGAGTACGGAGGAAAGCGTCAAAAATCTAAACACAAAGACCCTGATGTCCTCCACCAGTACCAGAAAAAAGCTCATTGAAAAACTGATGAATGAGGCGGATACCTATGGCTTTGACGGATTCAACCTGGATTTTGAGAGCCTGAAGGCAGAGGCAGGGCCCCATTATGTGCAGTTCATAAGGGAAATGTCGGTTGCCTGCCGCAATAAGGGACTTGTGCTGTCTGTGGACAACTATGTACCATCCTCCTATACTGCGTTTTATAACAGGAGGGAGCAGGGAATCGTGGCTGACTATGTGATTGTTATGGGATATGATGAACACTATGCAGGAGGAGAAGCCGGTTCCGTATCGTCCATTCCCTATGTGAGGGAGGGCATTGAGAATACCCTGAAAGAGGTCCCCAAGGAAAAGGTCATCAATGCGGTCCCCTTCTATACCAGGGTATGGACCGTAAATGAGGGGAAGACCTCTTCCAAGGCATATGGCATATCAGATGCCAGGCAGTGGGTGGAGGAGAACCAGGTGGAGCTTACCTGGGATAAGCTTTTGGGGCAGTATTACGGTGAGACTGTGAGCGGAAGCGGACAGCAGTATATATGGATGGAAGAGGAAGATTCCATGAAGCTTAAGATTGACCTGATTAAGGAGTTTGACCTGGCAGGAGTTGCCTGCTGGAAGCTGGGATTTGAACCAGCGGACATATGGGATATTGTGTCAGAGGTTAAATAGTAACAGTTCAGACGCCGGAGGAAGGAAATGAGAGGAAGAACAAGGATAACGGGAATCATGACAGCGGTCTTGATGGCTGGAATCATGGCAGGGTGCAGCGTACAGACTGGAAACCAGGTGGCACCCACCACCGAAAAACAGCAGACAAAGGAAACGGTTCAGGAAACAGAGCTGCAAAAGCCCACCCATCCTGCGCCTTCGCAGATACAGCCTTTTCCGGATGTTGAAAAGGAGATAAAGGCAGAGCCGCTGATTGGAGGAAAACGCATTATCCTTATGACAGATATACATTATCTGGCAGAATCCCTGACGGACCGGGGGGATATGTTTCAGTCCATGGTAGAGCACGGCGACGGGAAACTGACCAATTACGTATGGGAGATAACAGATGCCGCACTGGAGGAAATCAAGCTTCTGAGTCCGGATGCCCTGATTATCAGCGGAGACTTAAGTCTTCAGGGAGAAAAGAAGAGCCATGAAGAACTGGCGAAAAAGCTGGATGAGGTGGAGAAAGCCGGTATCACGGTTTTGGTTATACCGGGCAACCATGACATTAATAATCCAAGCGCCTCCGTGTATTCCAGGGGAGACCGGTACCCGGCAGAACCTTCCACGCCGGAGGATTTTGAGCGTATTTATAAGGAATTCGGATACTCAGAGGCCGGCAGCAGGGATGCCGATTCCCTCAGTTACACCTATGACCTGGGACCGTCCATGCGCCTGCTCATGCTGGATACCTGCCAGTATGAACCCCGCAATAAGGTTGGGGGGATGATAAAGACAGAGACCTATGAGTGGATTAGGGAGCAGCTTGAGCAGGCTGCCCGGGACAGCGTGATTCTTCTTCCGGTGGCCCATCACAACCTGCTGGAGGAGAGCAAGGTATATGCGGATGACTGTACCATCGAGCACAGTGAGGAGCTTATACAGATGCTGGAAGGGGAGAATATCCCGCTGTTCCTCAGCGGACACATGCATGTGCAGCACTTTATGAGGAATAACGATATCGGTATCTATGAGGTGGTCACCAGCTCCCTGTCCACGCCTCCCTGTCAGTACGGTGTGCTGGATTACATGGAGGATGAGACATTTTATTACTATACACGCAAGGTTAATATGGAGAAATGGTCCAGGAAAAACAAGAGCACGGATGAGAACCTGCTGAACTTCGACACATACAGCCCACCTGTTTTAAAGCAGATATTCTATAATCAGGCCTATGACGCCATGAAGAATTCTGCGGAGGAGGAGACGGGCAGCATATTTGTGAAGCTGACAGAATCGGAGAAGCAGCAGATGGCAAAGGTATATGGGGATATCAATGCCGCATGCTATGGCGGCAGGGCGTATGAGGTGGTGAAGGAGGCTGTGAAGCAGCCCGGATACGCCATGTGGAAAGAGTACTGCTATCCCAGCATCCTGTATGAATACCTGGAATATATCATAGAAGACGCGGTACAGGATTATAACGTTCTGAGTATGGAGTAAAAACCGGTTCATTTTCATCAGGCGGGTGAATATACTGGAATAAAGGTTATCAGGGAGCGCCCATTGATGAAGCATTCAGCATGGCAGACAGTGATGGGGATTCTGCTGCTTTGTATCGTGGCACTGATATCATGGCAGGCAGGGACACTGGTGGCTGTCCATAATCAGGCAGCGGAGGCAGACAAGGCAAGGCCGGTGGTGGTCATAGACGCCGGACACGGAGGCAGCGATCCGGGCAAGGTAGGGATAAATGGTCAGCTGGAAAAGGATATTAACCTTAAGATATCAGAGCAGCTGAAAGCATATCTTGAGGCCTCCGACGTAAAGGTGATCCTCACCAGGGATTCGGACCAGGGGCTTTACAGCTCTGGGGACAGTCATAAAAAGATGGCAGACATGAGAAAACGGTGCGAAATCATAAATGAGGCAGCGCCGGATTTGGTGGTCAGCATTCACCAGAACAGTTACCATGAGGAATATGTATCCGGAGGCCAGGTCTTTTACTATAAGACATCAGAGAAGGGAAAGTATCTGGCGGAAATTTTGCAGAAGCGCTTTGACTATGTGCTGGGCGAGGCCAACAAGAGGATGGCCAAGGCCAATGACAACTATTATCTCCTGCTTCATGTGAAGGAGCCCATCGTCATAGTGGAATGCGGATTCCTGAGCAATGGAAAGGAAGCCAAGCGCCTGGAGGATGAGGAATATCAGGACAGGATGGCCTGGACCATACATATGGGAATCATGGAGTACCTTAATACGGTCAAACAGAAGCAGTAAAAGCCGGGGAGCCGGCCATGCAATCAGAAAAAACAGATTTGAAAATGGGAAGGCTGCCCGTGTGAGGGCGCCTTCCCGTTGCTTTATATAAGCTTTGGATCTGAAAGAAACAAAAGGCCGGAGAACTGACAGTGCAGTCTCCGGCGGGAAATAAAAAAGCGCGAGACGGGATTCGAACCCGCGGCCCCCACCTTGGCAAGGTGGTGCTCCACCCCTGAGCCACTCGCGCATGAAAGTATGATATTACTTTGACGTGGTATAGTCTATCATATTTTCTCTGATAAATCAAGAGGTTTTTTGTCTGTTGGTTTAAAATAGTTTGACTGAAGTTTGACTGAAGTTTGACTGAAAAACCATCCGCAAAAGCATACCAGGTAAACAAAAAAAGCCTCTCTAAGGCTTTTTCGCATTTTACAGAGCAGGTGATGGGAATCGAACCCACGTATCTAGCTTGGAAGGCTAGTGTTCTACCATTGAACTACACCTGCGTAATGACCGATGTGTCATACGGTCAGTGCCCAAAGTCGGAATCGAACCAACGACACGAGGATTTTCAGTCCTCTGCTCTACCAACTGAGCTATCTGGGCATTTGCCTATCCGGAACAAATAGGTATCATCAGTAATTATCCTTACAAGCTCTGTTCCATCAGCGACATCAACAATTCTACAAGATTTCTCCAATATTGTCAAGATGAATTTTGAGTAAAATAAACTTAATTCGGTTTTTTTGGCATACCCTCAGATATAAAATCCGCATTCTCCCCTGTGTATTTGGGGTAAATAAAAAGACATGGCCGGTCTGCCATGCCTCTAAGAATATTTTGTTACACATACTCCTTACGCCCGCTGGCGTCCGCAATGCCTTCCTCTTCCCTGTACTTGGCAACGGTCCGGCGGGAGATGGATATGCCGCGTTCTGCCAGCTTTTCACCCAGAAGGCGGTCGCTGTAAGGCTTCTTTTTGTTTTCTTCCTCTATGATTTCCCTAAGCACCCGCTTGATATCCGCGGCAGTTACGGACTGGGCGCCGTTTTCACTGCTGCCGCTTCCCTGGACAGCCACGCTGCGCGAGAAGAAGAAGTTCATAGGATATACGCCCCAGGAACACTGAAGGTATTTCTTGCTGACAGCCCTGCTGACAGTGGATTCGTGGATGTCCAGTTCCTGGGCGATATCTGCCAGCCTTAAGGGATTCAGGTGGGCGGGCCCAAAGGTGAAGAATTCCTCCTGGTGTTCAAGGATGGCCCGGGATACCTGCATCAGCGTCTTTCCGCGCTGGGTCACACACTGCTTCACCCACTCGGCCTGCCGGATTTTATTGCCCAGATACTCCTTCAGTTCGGAGGACTCCGGATTCTGGTTCATCTGGCGGTAGTAGCTGTTAAGCTCAATGGTGGGATACATGGATTCGTTCAGCAGGATATCAAAATGGTCTTTGAATTTTACAATGGTCACATCCGGTATGATATAGCGGAGCTGGTCCCTGCTGCTGAAGGATACGCCCGGCTTTGGATTCAGGGATTTAATAATCTGACAGTAACCGGCAGTTTCAGTGGGAGAGAGGCGCAGCTTCCTGGCAATGGCCGGAATCTGGTTCTTGGCAACCATTTCCAGGCAGTTGTCAATGATGGATTCCAGTACCGGGGTCAGCATATTCCTGCGTTCCAGCTGCAGCTTCAGGCATTCCTCCAGTGTACGCGCGCAGACGCCGGAGGGGTCCAGAGCCTGGAGGTCGGACAGGAGATCTTCCACAAGCTCGGTATCGGTCCCAAAGTAGGAGGCAATGGTCTCTATGCTCTCTTCCAGGTAGCCCTTGTTGTCAAGACATTCCAGCATGAACTTGATGATTTCCGTTTCCTGGTCCGTGAAGTTTTCCGTGATGAGCTGAGACCACAGATAGTCCTGAAGGGTCTCTCCGTCGTCCGTGTTTATGTTCCAGCTGGATTTAAAGTCGTAGTCATCGTCATTATTCTGGCGCTGGTACAGATAGTAATTCTCCTCATTGAAAGAATTAAGCCATTCCTGCTGTTCGATGGACTCGCGCTGCTCTTCTGCCGTGGGGGGCTCCACAATGTCGATTACCGGGTTTTCCAATGCCAGTTCATTGATATAAGTATTCAGCTCCTGAGAGGTCATCTGAAGAATCTCAGCTGACTGAATCATCCGCTGTGACAAAGTCTGGGTTTGCTTTACCTGTAATTTTAAGTCCATAACACTTCCTTCTTTCGTGATATCTCATAATGTATTAGAGAGTATCTGAATATTGCTTTCCGTCAGATGGCGGGAATGAATTTTCAAACAGGCTCCGGAGAGGTGATGATTGCGCCCGGGCAGTATGAGACAAAAACTGTTTCCGGTCTGTCCGGGAAAATTTTAATGAGATAATTATATCACAGATGGCCTTTTGGTACAATGATGCACTTGGACATTTAAAGGGATCCATTATCAGCCTTTTAAATCCCGTGGAGGCATGTTATAATATCGCCATGGTCCGGACCGCAGGGAAATGGACGCCAACAGACAGATGACGGCATTCTGCAGGGCATTTCCGGGGATCCTGTGGACGGAAGAATGAATTCAGGAAGGAAAATACTTCATGCTATTTAGTTCCATGATATTTTTATGGCTGTTCCTGCCCTTTGTGCTGGTGGTCAATCTGGTGCTGCCAATCCTGTTAAGCAACCTGTTTCTGCTGGCAATGAGCTTTATTTTCTACGCGTGGGGGGAACAGGAGTATATATGGCTTCTGCTTTTGTCACTGGCAGTGAATTACGCAGGCGCCATGGGGATGGAGGCTGTGCGGGGCAGCGGGCATGACGCAGGGACAGCCGGAGCTGATGCGGGGGCAGACGGGGCCGCTGCCAAGGCGGCTGCCATGTCAGACAGGCAGACCACTTCCGGCGCCTCTAAGCAGACGCTCATTACCCCGGATAAGCTGCTCCTTGTGGCGCTGGTTGCGGTGAACCTTGGGTTTCTGGGGTATTTTAAATACTTTGATTTCCTGACCGGCCTGGTAAATAAGCTGGCGGGAGGCACCGTGGTGGAGCCAAAGAACCTGCTGCTGCCGGTGGGCATCTCATTTTACACATTTCAGATGATATCTTATGTGGCGGATGTGTACCGGGGGACCATACGGGCCGAGAGGAACCTGCTGAACCTGGGACTTTACATGTCCTTTTTCCCTAAGATGATACAGGGGCCCATCGAGCGCTATCAGGGGATGGGGGCATGTATCAGAAACCGCCATGTGACGCCGGAACTGTTTGCCTGCGGAGCCAGGCGGTTTATCTACGGACTGGGCAAGAAGGTTATACTTGCCAACCAGTTCGGAAGCGTGGTGGACAAGGTTCTGGCCAATCCCATGGACCAGATTAGCGGAGGTTTGGGCTGGTATGTGGGAATCCTGTATACGCTGCAGATTTATTTTGATTTTTCAGGTTATTCGGATATGGCGGTGGGCCTTGGCAGAATGCTGGGCTTTGAGCTGACAGAGAATTTCAATTATCCGTATCTGGCCAGGACCGTGGGAGAGTTCTGGCGCAGATGGCATATTTCCCTTTCCGGCTGGTTTAAGGACTACCTCTATATTCCTCTTGGCGGAAGCAGGAAGGGGACACTGGTCACCTGCCGCAATCTGATGATCGTGTTTGTCTGTACCGGATTCTGGCATGGCGCTGGCCTGTCCTTCATTGCGTGGGGAATATATTACGGCTGCCTTCAGGTGGCGGAACGGCTGTTTTTAAAGCGGCGGCTGGAGAGGCTGCCTGCCGCTGTCAGCTATATTTATATGTTCTTCGTTACCGTGGTGGGATGGACCATGTTCCGGGCGGATTCGCTGACCAGGGGACTCATGCTGCTCAGGCAGATGTTTCTTCTGCGGCCGGGGATATATGATACGGCCATGTATATGAGCCATAAGACCATAGTCTATATGGTGATTGGAATGGTGCTGTGCGGCCCGTTTCAGGCCCTGGTTCCCCGTTTCAGGAAACATATGCAGGACGGCAGGAGCATTTACCTGTCTGAAGGCCTGGGACTTATATTGTTGTTCGCCTACTCTATTGTGATGGCTGTGGGCAGCACCTATAATCCGTTTATTTATTTCCGGTTTTAGAGAGGAGGATGCAGATGAGACAACGCGCAAAAGCATATATATTTTCAGGCATGTTCCTGGGGATGATGATACTGCCCAGACTCCTGTTCATACCTCTTAAGGACTATGTGGACACGGAGAATTACGAGAACCGGATTTACCAGGAAAAGCCGGTTCTTAATTTCAGGAATCTTAGGGCGGCGGACCTTAAATCCTATCCGGGTCAGTATGACGCCTACTTTAATGACCATCTGGCCTTTAAGAATCCCATTGTGGCCTTTGGAAAACTGGCGGACATCCACGTGTTTGGGGAAGTTACATCCGATGCCGTGCTTATGGGAAAGGACGGATGGATGTTCTACAAGCTGAAGGGGGAAATGGAGGACAGCATTGCGGACTACCAGGGAACCAATCACTACAGTGAAGAGGAGCTGGAACGGTTTGCCGCGCTGCTTAAACAGGCCAATGAAAACCTGGCTTCCAGAGGGATGAAGCTGGTATTCTATATGGTTCCCAACAAGGAGCAGGTGTACAGTGAGTTTATGCCCTCCTCCGTGAAAGTGGTTCAGGAACAGTCCAAGGCGGATTTGCTGTACGCATATCTGAAGGAGAATACGGACTGTGATGTGTACTATCCCCTGGATGAGTTCAGAAAGGCCAAGGATGACTGGTGCCAGATATACAGGAAGTACGATACCCATTGGAATGATATGGGGGCATTCATGGCCTCCCGGATGGTGATACAGGATATAGACGGGGAGCCGTTCGGACCGGAGTCATACCGCTCTTATGATATTGAAAACAGGGGAACCTTCAGCGGGGACCTGGCGACCATGCTGAATCTTCAGAAGTATTATGACGATGACCCATTCCTCAAGGTGTCAGGCTACAGGGAGGATGTGTCCTTTGAAATAGATTACCAGAATGAACATGAGACCATAACCCACTACTCCTCAGACGCAGAGGGGAAGGCAGAAAAAATCCTTATATGCAGGGATTCCTTCGGGGTACACATGGCTGAGTACTTTGCCAGGAACTACCCGGATGTGACGCTGATGGATTACCGGACAGAGGACTGCGGGGCAGCCGCCCTTGAGCTTCGGCCGGATGCAGTGGTGATTGAGGTGGCGGAACGGTATACGGATTATATGTTCGGACTGCTGGAACGCCTGGGGACCATTGAATCCGGGGATGGAATTAACCGCTGACTAAAATGGGCGGAATGGAAAAACGGCAGTGAATCTGATTGGAATCAACCGGATTGTGCTGCCGTTATTTTTATATATGATATGGAAGAGCGCAACTAAGCTTACCCGGCCAGGAATCCTTTTCCGATGATTTCGCTGGAGTTGGATATCAGCATGAAGGCTGTGGGCTCAATGGTGCGGATATAGTTGCGCAGCTTTAATGCCTGGCTGCGTTTCATGGTGGTCATGATTACCGTCTTTTCATGATGGGTAAACGCTCCCTCTGCATGGTATACCGTGGCGCTGCGGTGCAGCGTGTTGATGATATAGTCGCAGATCGGCTCCGGGTCGTCACAGATAATATTAAAGCATTTGCACAGATTCAAATTCTCAATCACATCGTCGATGACCAGGGATTTGGCCGCCAGGCCGATGGTGGAGAACAGCCCTGTCTCAGGTCCGAAGATGAAAAATGAGGAGGCCACGGCCGCCACATCCACCAGCATGAGGACGGTTCCTATGTTAAGGCTGGTATATTTCTTAAGTATCATGGCGATGATATCTGTACCGCCGCTGGAAGCTCCCAGATTAAAGAGGATGGCTGTGCCCACTGCCGGCAGGAAAATAGCAAACAACAGCTCCAGCAAAGGTTCTGTTGTCAGCGGCCTGCTTAAAGGACAGACACGTTCCAGCAGGGACAGGCTGATGGACATGACCATACTGGCATAAACGGTCTTTATTCCAAAGCCCTTACCCAGGAAAATGAACCCTAATACCAGCAGGGAGGTGTTCACAATAAATGTGAAATCACCGGCGGACCAACGGCCGATTTCACTTACTACCGTGGAAAAGCCTGTAACGCCTCCAAATGCAAAATGATTGGGAAACTTGAAAAAGTAGATTCCAACCACCATAATCCAGATGCTTACTGTAATGATGCCATATTCGGCTGCCATGCGCCAAAATGGACTTTTTATCTCGCTCATAATCCCTGCTTCCCTTGCATGATCCGAGTAACGGATACGCGGGAAGTTTACCCCCTTTGTGGCCTGAATGCCACGTATTCATTGTTGTTCCATCCATATAATAGGCTGAAACTACTACAAGTGCAATCACATTTTTTGTTGAAACAGCCACAAGTATATAATTGTAGCCGGAAAAGCCTTGTGAATAAAGGAGAATACAGTATTTGGGGTATAGGTGGCGCGAAAACAGCTTGTAACCACTATATATATGGTTTATAATGGTGGGCGTGACATCTGGAAAAGGAATGCACGGATGTCAGGAATTAGAGAAGGAGAGCAAAAGGTCATCATGGCGAATAGGAAAGTGGATATAGATTTGGACTATAAAGGGCTGGAACAATGCCTGGAAGGAATTGATAGGGATTTTCAGGGGGAGGGATATGGGCTGGAGCGTCTGCTTGAAAGGTACCGCTCCTTCCACAAGCCGGGGATGGAACCTGCGGAGGGCATGGAAGCCCTGATTCGTTCCGCGGCGGAACTGACTTCCAAGGAAACACCCCTGTGGGAATTTGCAGCGGCCAGGCTGCGGTACTGCCGTTTTGCCTGTGAGATGGAGGAACAGCTTAGGGGGCTGGGAATCAGGGGGCTCTATGAAAAGATTTCATATCTGACAGATCAGGGATTATATGGTGATTATATTCTGAAGCATTACAGCCGGGAGGAGATAGAGGAGGCGGAAGGATTTCTGGATGATGAGAGAAATAAGCTCTTTACCTATGCGGGACTGGATTTGCTCCTTAAGCGGTATGTGATCCAGGACCACAGCCATCATCCGTTAGAGACGCCCCAGGAAATGTATCTGGGCATTGCCCTGCACCTGGCCATGAAGGAAGATAAGGCGTGCAGGATAAAATGGGTGCGCCGGTTTTACGATATGCTCAGCCGGATGCAGGTAACCATGGCCACCCCCACCCTTTCCAATGCCAGGAAGCCGTACCATCAGCTTTCCAGCTGTTTTATTGACACTGTGCCGGACAGTCTGGAAGGAATTTACAGAAGCGTGGACAACTTTGCCCAGGTCAGCAAATTTGGCGGGGGCATGGGCTTGTATTTCGGAAAGGTCAGGGCTGCGGGAAGCAGGATCCGGGGCTTTGAGGGGGCTGCCGGAGGTGTGATCCGCTGGATTAAGCTGGTGAACGATACGGCTGTGGCAGTGGACCAGCTGGGGATGCGCCAGGGCGCTGCAGCGGTTTATCTGGACGCCTGGCACAAGGATCTGCCGGAGTTCCTTCAGCTTCGGACTAATAATGGGGACGACCGCATGAAGGCCCATGACATTTTCCCGGCAGTGTGTTTTCCTGATTTGTTCTGGAGGATGGCTAAGGAGAATCTGGACCAGGACTGGCATCTGATGTGCCCTCACGAGATTCAGACCGTCAAGGGATACTGCCTGGAGGACTGTTACGGGGAGTTGTGGGAGGAACGGTATCTGGACTGCGTGGGAGATGACAGGATATCCAAGCGAACTGTGTTGTTAAAGGATGTGGTGCGCCTGATTATCAAGTCCGCGGTGGAGACAGGCACACCCTTTATCTTTAACCGGGATACGGTAAACAGGGCCAATCCCAACAGCCACCGGGGCATCATATACTGTTCCAACCTGTGCACCGAGATTGCCCAGAACATGTCTCCCATAGAAAGTATATCAACTCAGGTGCTGGAGGTAAATGGGGAGACCACGGTGGTCCAGACCACACGGCCGGGAGATTTTGTGGTCTGTAATCTGGCCAGCCTTTGCCTGGGGGCCATTGATGTGGATGATTCGGACGAAGTGGAGCGTATTGCTGCCAGTGCCGTGAGGGCACTGGATAATGTGATTGACCTGAATTTTTATCCGCTGGCCTATGCCGGAATCACCAACCGGAATTACAGGGGAATCGGCCTGGGAGTCAGCGGTTACCACCATATGCTGGCAAAGCACGGCATCCGGTGGGAGAGCGAGGAGCATCTGGCCTTTGCGGACCGGGTGTTTGAGCGGATTCATTACGCGGCTGTCAGGGCCAGCGCCAATCTGGCGGCGGAGAAGGGATGTTATCGGTATTTTGAGGGAAGCGAATGGCAGACAGGGGCATACTTTGAGAAGCGGGGGCTTGTGAGCGGGGAATGGAAAGCGCTGGCGGTACAGGTGGCAGAGCATGGAATGCGCAACGCCTATCTTCTGGCTGTGGCGCCTACCAGCAGTACCAGCATACTTTCCGGTACAACGGCAGGCCTGGACCCTGTGATGAAGCGGTTTTATCTGGAAGAGAAAAAGAACGCCATCCTGCCCAGGGTTGCCCCGGACCTGACACCCCGGACCTTCTGGCTGTATAAAAGCGGATACACCATGGACCAGACCTGGACGGTGAGGGCCGCAGGCGTGCGCCAGAGGCACATTGACCAGGCCCAGAGCGTGAACCTGTACATTACCAACGATTACACCATGCGGCAGCTGCTGAACCTCTATATACTGGCCTGGGAGAGCGGCGTAAAGACCCTCTACTATGTGCGCAGCAAGTCTTTGGAGGTGGAGGAGTGCGAGAGCTGTTCCAGTTAAGCTGCTGTTGAAAGGTATAGAAAGGCATGTAAGAAAGGATTTTTGATATGAGTATATTGTCAGCCAAGCCCCTGTTTAACCCTCAGGGCGACACGGATAAGAACAGCAGGAGGATGATAGGCGGAAACACCACCAATCTCAACGACTTTAATAATATGAAATACGCCTGGGCCAGCAGCTGGTACCGCCAGGCCATGAATAATTTCTGGATTCCGGAGGAAATCAACCTCAGCGCGGATTTAAAGGATTATAAGAACCTAACGGCTCCGGAGCGGACTGCCTATGATAAGATACTGAGCTTTCTGGTGTTCTTAGATTCCATCCAGACAGCCAACCTGCCCTGCATTGCCCAGTATATCACAGCCAATGAGGTGAATCTGTGCCTTACGATCCAGGGATTCCAGGAGGCGGTGCACAGCCAGAGCTACAGCTATATGCTGGATTCCATCTGCAGCCCGGTGGAGCGGGACAGGATATTGTACCAGTGGAAGGAGGATGAACACCTTCTGCGCCGCAATACATTTATTGGAAATCTGTATAATGAATTCCAGGAGAAGAAGGACGATGTGACCCTTCTCAGGGTCATTATGGCAAACTATATCCTGGAGGGCATCTATTTTTACAGCGGGTTCATGTTTTTTTATAACCTGGGAAGGGGCGGCAAGATGCCCGGAAGCGTCCAGGAAATCCGCTATATCAACCGGGACGAGAATACCCATTTGTGGCTGTTTCGCAACATGATTGGGGAACTCAGGAAAGAGGAGCCGCAGTTATTCACGCCGGAGATGGTAGATATGCTTAAGTCCATGCTGGAGGAAGGCGTGGCTCAGGAAATACAGTGGGGGTGCTATGTGATTGGCGATGATGTTCCGGGTCTGACCAGCGAAATGGTTACGGACTACATACGGTATCTGGGAAACCTGCGCTGGAGCGGGCTGGGCTTCGGCACCTTGTACGAGGGGTATGACGAGGAGCCGGAATCCATGAAATGGGTTAACCAGTATTCCAATGCCAATATGGTGAAAACAGACTTTTTTGAGGCAAAGAGCACGGCTTACGCAAAAAGTGCCGCCATTGTTGATGATTTATAGATATGGGGGTATAATGGAGCAGGGATACCGGCATGAGAAGCAGTATCAGAAGCAGTATCAGAAGCAGTATCAGAAGCAGTATCAGATGCAGTATCAGACGCCTGGTATCCAATCATATGATTGACAGGAGGAGCGAAAACGTGACAGTAGAAGAGGGGGACCGCAGGACCTGGGAGCTGGCAGGACAGCTGGTACAGATTGACAGCTCTGACCCGGGAGCCTATGAGGGGCAAATTGAACAGTGGATATATGAATGGCTTACAAAGGAGATAGAGGAAAAGGCAGGAGCGCTTAAGAACCGGATTGAACTGGTTCAAAAGGAAGTGATGCCGGGCCGATTTAATCTTATGGCCCGCATACCGGGGAGAGAAGAAGCCCCGGCGCCTGCCCTTGTGTACATATGCCATATGGATACGGTGATGCTGGGGGAGGGATGGGAGGAAGAGACTCCTGCCCTGGGAGCAGTGGTAAAGGAAGGCCGCCTGTACGGAAGAGGTGCCTGTGACATGAAGTCAGGCCTGGCCTGCGCGCTGTCTGCATTTTCAGACATGGCGGAGCTGGCCGGAAGCACAGGGGAGCTTCCGGTGCGGCCCTTTGTATTCATCGGAACCGTGGACGAGGAAGATTTCATGCGGGGAGTGGAAAGCGCTATCCGGGACGGATGGGTAGGCCGGGAGGACTGGATTCTGGATACGGAACCAACGGACGGTCAGATTCAGGTAGCCCATAAGGGCAGGACCTGGTTTGAATTGACCATGCAGGGAGTCACGGCCCATGCCAGCAATCCATGGAAGGGCGCTGACGCCATTGCCGCTATGGCAGAGGTAGTCAGCCATATCCGTAAGGCCATTGGAAGCTGTCCGGTTCATGAGGACCTGGGTATGTCTACGGTGACCTTTGGACAGATAACAGGGGGGTACCGTCCCTATGTTGTGCCGGATTCCTGTAAGGTATGGATTGACATGCGTCTGGTGCCGCCTACGGATACAGCGGCTGCGAAAAATATAGTAGAGGAAGCTGTAAAGGCGGCAGAAGCCGAGATTGTGGGAGTC
>OBWQ01000242.1_pt1 | contig 27348 bp, 27 predicted proteins | sample 1476511 | NCBI WGS metagenome assembly OBWQ01 (sample SAMEA2580126, study PRJEB22360) | human gut metagenome | biome: human gut; feature: human-associated habitat; material: faeces | place: Denmark | collected 2008/2010
TCCCGCTTGAGGGCTTCTTAAAACAGAACCCCTTCACCGGCAAGCCTGTCAAGATTTGGGCTGATGTCAAGCCGTTGTCCATAGCACCCTAATGTATCCGCTCTCTGCTGGTCCGGAAAATAAAAGATAATATTTGGTTTGTTCATAATACCTCCTCGTCTACTTCAGTCCTGATGTAACAATTCCCTGTACAAAATACTTCTGTGCAAATAAGAATAAAAGTATCATAGGCAAAACAATCAGTACCGCTATAGCCATCATCTGATTCCATTGGATTGTAGTCTCCGTTTTGAACATGGTCAGGGCAAGCTGAACCGTTTTGTGACTTTCTGAGTTCGTCATGACAAGTGGCCACAGATAATCATTCCACACCGCCACACCTTTCATTAATGCAAGTGTAGCAAGTATTGCCTTAGAGTTCGGCAGGTATATCAGGAAAAAGGTTTTCCATTTTCCGGCTCCATCAATCTCTGCTGCCTCGTCCAACGATTTGGGGAAATTCTCATAAAACTGCTTACATAAGAAAATACCATAAGAACCCGAAACAAGTGGAATAATCAAGCCTGCAAATGTATTGATAAGTCCCGTGCCTCCCTGTCCCAAAATATTATTTCCTCCTGCAAAAGGAAATTTAGCCATAATCAGGAATGTAGGAAGTATAGTTACCTGTGCCGGCATCATAAGCCCAATCATCAGAAGGCTAAACAGCACCTTCGACCCTTTGAATTTCAGTCTTGCAAACGCATAACCTGCAATGGAATTAAATAATAAGGAAAAAACTACTGCAGATATCGTAATAATCAACGAATTCCGAAAATATAAGAGCCAATTTCCACTTCCCAGTGCATCGATATAGTTCACCAGAGAAAAATGTTCCGGTATAAGGTGGAATACCGAGGATTTAATTTCTTCCATGGATTTGAACGAGGTAACAAACATCATAATAACCGGCGTAAGCATGACCAGTGAGACGGCTGTCATGGCAACAGCCCAAATTCCGTGATATATTTTTCTGTGTTTCATCTTAAAACCTCCTTATGATACGTCAACATCCTGTCCACCGCTTCCAAACTTGAATACCAATATAGTAATCAGAATTGAAAACAACAACAGGACTACAGACATTGCGCCTGCATACCCCATCTTGAACTCCAGAAAACCTCTTCTGTAAATCTGATGAACAATGGTAGTCGTCCTGTTTAGCGGACCTCCGCTGGTCATAATATTAATCTGCTCAAATACAGAAAAACTGTTCACAATTCCTGTTACCAACAGGAAAAATGTAGTAGGCTTAAGCATTGGCCATGTAATATGTAAGAATTTTTTTATAAAACCCGCTCCATCCAACGACGCCGCTTCATAAAGCGAATCCGGTATAGACGTCAAGCCCGAAAGGAAAATAACCATGGAATAACCACAGTTTTTCCAAATACCCATCAGGATTACACAGGGCATTGCCAGTTTCGGATCCTGCAGCCATTGCTGCACAGAAGAACCAAATGCTTTTAGAACCATGTTAAGCAGACCATATGTCGGGTCATAAATCCACAGCCAAACCATTGACATACACACCATAGACATAACATTCGGCAGATAAAACGCTGTACGGAAAAAAGGAATCATTCTTGACCTTCTATAAAGCATTATAGCAAAAAACAGGCCAATCGCAAGCTGTGGAAACAATGTAAATACAGTATAAAACAGTGTATTCCTGACTGAAATCAGGAAATCCCCATCCTGAAATAAGTTAAGATAATTTTTAAATCCTACAAACTCCGGAACGGAATACAAGTTAAAATTCGTCAGGCTGTAATAAATAACAAATCCAATAGGAACAAGTATAAAAACGGCAAATACAAAATAAGCTGGAAAAATCATAGCATAAGCGCATTTATCATACTTTGTTTTACTTTTCATTTTTTCCGGTTTATTCACAATTACCCTCCTCCTTCATGTTAATATTATGATGTTGGGGTCAAAAGGTATTTTGACCCCTATGATACACGGATTGCTTCGCATTTCATGCTCTCGCAATCCTGGTATCATATTATGTTTTTATTGCCTATACTCGGCCTTATAGATTATCTACCTCTTTCTGGATTTTTTTCGCTCCGTCATTCATGGATTTCCCAGGCTCATCCACTCCATACATAATCTTTTCCATGGATTCATTCACGATATTGTATACGGAATTCGCATATGGGACTTTCGGTGAACCGTTCCCACAACTGATGGACTCATAAATAACCTGATTAATTTCCGGGTTTTCGGCAATGAATTTATCTTTCAGAGATTCCCTCAACGGCGCACTTCCAAGTTCTTCATACCGCTTCCACATATTCTCGGGGCTGGATATATATTCCATAAAACGCCAAACTTCTTCTTTATGTTCTATTTCACCGCTCATAAACAGAAAGCTCATGCCACAGAACGTTGCCTGCTTTTTATTTTTTAATGGAGATGCCATAGCAATCTTATCTTTCAAAGCTCCGCTGTTCCATGTCTGGAAATCCTGATCGCTCCCGAATGTCATCGCTGCAAGTCCGGTACTAAACGGATTCTGGTCGCTGTTTGTACTGTCCCACTGAACAACGCCCAACTCTTTGAGCTTAAGCATATATTCTGCTGCTTCTACCGCCTCCGGGGTGTTAATCAAAATGGAGTTGTCATCTTCATCTACCAGATTCTTCACTCCATTTTCTTCTGCAAAAATAGAGAACCACTGATGCATATTTGAACCGGACGTAGGAATACCCATGCCGGTCTGCACGACGCTGTCTCCGTCCTTCTTGACCAGTTTTTCATGTGCTGCAAGAAGTTCATCCCAGTTAGATGGCGGATTCTCTGAATTCAGCCCCGCCTCTTCAAACATTTCCTTGTTATATATCAGCACACGGGGATCCGCAAATACCGGAAGACCATAGAGTGAATCATTGATTGTCCCCAGTTTCAAGGCGTTTTCCATAAAATCATCTTTGCCTTCCCATACATCTACATACTTATCCAGCGATTCATACTGGCCCAACGGGACTCTCGTTCCCATAGACGCCATTGTAAAATTAATAATATCCGGTGCAGTACTGGAAGCAAATCCAGTATTCAGTTTTGTCTCAAAATCATCGCCATAAGGACATTCCTGATATTCGATATCAATATCCGGGTTCTCTGCCTCAAAGCCTTCAATCATTTCCTGCCAGTAATTCTTTTTTGCCTTCTCTGTCCCTGCCCTTAAAAACACAAGTTTAGTCACTTTGCCATCTGTGTCCTGCGCAGAGGAATCCTCCGCAGATGATACGAGTTCTTCATTTCCGTTATTACCGCAGCCAGTAGTTCCAAGTACCGCAGATACACCAATGACCGCCGCGCATAACATTGCCATTTTTTTCTTCATAAAAAAACCTCCTTCACCGTAATGATAATATAATAAAAAAAATGGAGTGCTGATACCATGTTTCAGATTCATATATCTTTGCACACCATTTTCATTTTCCATTATTTTTATTTTATCTATACTGGTCTTTTTAATAATTTGTATATTTTCATGCTTATTTTGCACAATTTTTAACTTCCACCCCTCTTTCTGATAATACTTTGGAATATCTCCAATCCACTTTCCCGAAATCATTCAAGCTTTCTATATTCCAAGGGTGACATCTCATAGCGTTCTTTGAATACCCTGCTAAAATGAGCAGCATCAAAAAAGCCGGTCCGTTCCGCTATTTCATTAATCTGAAGTTTCGTTGTTCTCAATAAGCGGCAGGAATTCTCCAGCCGGATTCTCTGAAGATAATCGCTGAACCTTTCGCCCGTCTCTTTTTTAAACAGCACAGAAAGATATGTCCTGCTTAAGTGAACCGAATTCGCAATATCCTCCATAACAATCCTTTCCTGATAATGATGCTCAATATAATTTACCACATCCCGTATCTGGGAAGAGTACCGATTCCCTACACACTTTTTCTGAAAAACATCGCACAGGTATTTTCTTGCCTTCTGCATCCTCTGGTTTAATTCATAAAATGTATGTATATTTTCTCCCAGAAGCAATTCAATGCTCCCAATTGCTTTCTTTTCTTCTTCCTCCAACTCCTGACGCCAGAGTCTGTGCATAAATACTGTGAGCAGTTCATTGCACAGTGCCTTCACATAAGTCGGGGGCAGAAAATCGGCGTGTCCAATCTGTTCCAGTAATTCACATGACTTTTCTTCTGCCTCACTGCATTTTTCTTTATACAGAAGCTCTGATAACTCTTTAATTGCATCGCTAAAATACAGTTCCTCTTCATTATCCTCCTTATTCACCCGCATTTCATCATACAACTGACACCCCGGTATGTCAAAAAAGCGCCTGTTATCTTTTGCAAGCGATGCCTGACGGCACAGCGAGTTAAGCTTGGACAACCCATCCTTCCTGTCACTTATTCCGATGTACAATTTCATGCCCAAATGGACCTGTAGGATATAAAATAACTCCTCCGCCAGATTACGCCGGGTCCATTCATTCCGGTGATTATAAAGAATCATAAATTCCTGAGAATCGCTCTGGTAAAAATACCAGCATATATGTTTTTCCTCAAAAAAAATTTCAAATAAGTCTTTCGATTTTTCAATATTCTTCCCGGTTTCAAAATAAATACTCATTGCAGTCAGATTTTTCGCTTCAAGCATAATCTTATTACTCAGCAGCAGGCCTGAGATTTCCTCTTCTGTCATGACAGCGTTTTTATCCATAAGGCTTCTGAGTATTTCCTGCTGCTTTTCTGATTGGAAGACGCCCTGGGCGCTGTCACTGCCTTCTGTGGCAAGGTAACTTTGGGCATCTTTCAGGATTCTCTTCAATTCGCTCTGGGTAATCTCCGGTTTTAGTAGGAACTCGTGAACCCCAAGCTTAATTGCCTCTCTGGCATATTGGAATTCATCATATGCGCTCAAAATGACTTTATATGGATGCATATCCAATCGCAGAATATTTTTAAGGAACTCCATACCATCCATCGTGGACATACGGATATCCGTGAAGATAACATCCACACTTTCCTTTTTGCAGTATTCAAATGCCTGACGCCCATTAGAAAATACTCCTACTACAGAATAATCAGCACTGATATCTTCTACTTTTTTCTTAATCCATTGTCTGGTTATACTTTCATCATCAATAATTAATATCTTTACCATACCGCTCTCCTGCTACTATTTCCTCTCCGGCTTCTCCCTTGTCAAGCATCGGTATACGCATCGTTACACATATTCCTCCATCCTGTACATTCTCAACTGCCATTCCATATTCTTTGCCAAAAATGAGCTGCAGACGTTCCTGCACATTTTTCACGCCAATCCCGCTGACTTGGTCTTTCCGTGTGATTTCCAGGGAATCCATAAGCAGCTTACGGATTTCTTCCGCATTACCACCAACCCCATCATCTGTCACCGTAATAAACAGTTCCCCGTTTTCTGCATAAGCATTGACTGTAATATGTCCCATATCCTCCTTGCCGCTGAATCCGTGAGAAATAGAATTTTCCACCAGCGGCTGAACGGAAATCCTTGGAATCCTGCATTCCCTTGCATCATCGGATACCTGAATTTCCCATTCAAAAGTATCCTGATAACGGTTACTCATAAGAATCAAATAGTTCTCCAGATTCTGCATTTCCTCACGGACTGTTATCAGCTCACGATAGTCTGAAAAAGTCCTCCGCAGAAGTTTTCCAAGTGCCAACAGGGATTCTCCGGCTTTTTCTTCCATCCCCATTTCCAACAGAAACCGGATAGATGCCAGAGTATTATACAGAAAATGAGGATTAATCTGAGCCTGTAACGCCTGTAATTCAAGCACCCGCTTCTCTTCATCTTTTGCTTTTAACTGCGCTATAAGCTCTTCAATCTTATCAATCATTTCGTTAAACTGAAAACTCAGTTCCTTGAATTCGTCTATGTCCGAAAGTTCCGTACGCACACTCAAATCCCCTTTATAGACCATCCGCATATCCTGTTTCAGTTTTTTAACCGGACGGCTGATATATCTGGAATTATACACCGACATGAATATCGCAAGCAACGTTTCAATTACGGTCGCAGCTATGATGCAGACATATCCTTTATTCTGACTCCATACCAGATTCTGCCGTTCCTCGTACATCACGACCCGCCAGCCTGTAGAAGGATTTGTGACATAATACACCTGAGAGGGAAGTGAATTACTGGTACTCTGAAAGTATCCATGGTCGTATCCCTTCAGCTTGGACAGATAACTTTCATTTATAATCTTTTTCCCAACCAATTCTCTGTTTGTGCTTCCGATAATCCGGCCATCTGTATTCATTATAAATACATCCTGTTTATCATTTTCCACTCCTTCGCCAAGCAGTTCTTCCAGCGTTTCATAGGGTACGCTTACGTCCATCATCCCAATAATTCTTCCGCTATTGAAATTCCTCATTAACCTTGCAATTCTGAATGCACTGGAATCGTCAAATTTTGTAAACTCTTTGCTTTCATATGTAGGGATATAGCATACACTATTTTTCTCTTTCAGGACGCCATACCATGCTTCCTTCTTCAGCTTTTCAAGATTCGGAAATTCAACCGTCACCTGTCCCCCGTTTTCTTCCGTCGAATAATTGCAGTCATTTTCCCCTATAATTTCCAGATTATACCTTCCGTTGGCATAAAGACGCCTATTCTCGCGTAAATAATCCCGGACTTTCTGTTTCGTCTGTATTTTTTCATATTCATTGCCAAAACTGATGGTTGAGATAAGCCTGTTCATCTCAAAGTCGCTGTAAAAACTCTCTGAATATGCAATACCATTGTACAGATAATTTTCCAGATTACTGTTAATCTGATTTAAAACCACCATTTTTGACTGATTCAGCCTTCTGTTTCCCTCTGTATTAATAAATGATACGATACTGACAGAAAGGAGCAGACAAGGGATAACAAACAAAAACATATTAGTAATAAGAATTTTGCGTTGTAACTTAATCGAATGATTTTTCCTCTTCCACATATTTCCATATTCCTCACCGTCAGAGTTTGTATCCTCTTTGTGTCCTATCTGCATTCGGACAGACTCTCTTCTCTCCGTCTGCTGTATTTTTTTATTATATCTTATTAATCAAGGAAACGTCAACGATACGTTCCTGAAAGGATGAAGTAAATGAATTGTCAGTTGACATGAAAAAGACTGCTCCTAAGAAGATATAACTTTAGACTTGTTTTCTCAATCATACAACTGGCTTTTCTCCGGCTTTCAGGAGAAGGGGCCCCATTTTATTTAAGTGTCCATGGGCTGGAAGAGGATACAGTGCTCATCTTTACTTCCGATAACGGTATGAACCTGGGGCAGCACGGAATCTGGGGAAAAGGAAACGGTACCTATCCGCCAAATATGTATGATTCATCCGTAAAAGTTCCATTTATCATTAAAGTTCCCGAATGCGAAGCACCTGGCTCCACCTGTTCTGCTATGGCCGGACAGTATGATATTTTCCCTACTATCCTGTCACTGGCAGGATGCAAATATGAGCTGGAGCCGCTGCAGCCGGGAAAAAGCCTGTTGGAGCAGATCAATCATCCAACGGAAAAATATGAAGACCGGATTGTTGTATTTGACGAATACAGCAAGACCCGTATGATAAAAAAGGGAAGTTTAAAATATATCCACCGTTACGGAGACAGTCCCTGCGAGTTTTATGACCTGTCAAAGGACCCGGATGAGGAAACCAACCTCTTCGGAAATCCAGAATTTGAAGAGCAGATCAGGATCCTTAAGACAGAGCTGGAAGGATGGTTCGACCGCTATTCCGTTCCTAAAATGGATGCAAGAATATGCGGTGCTGTAGGCCGGGGACAGGAGAAAATGTGGTATGAGAAAAATGCATTTGATCAGTCTATAGAGTTATATCATCGTTCTTAAGGACGCATTTTGCTATTAAGGATTCCTGATCGTATTGTCAGCGCCAGCCGGCCCTTTGTCCGGCCTATTGTACGGGGCCTTTGATGGCTGCAATGAAGCCGGAAACCTCCAGGCGATGACTTCCGGGAACGGGAAGGGCGCTGCCCAAGCCGCATCCTGGCAGATAGGATCTACCGGAACCGGAAAATAGTGTTTGTTCTGCAGACATTAGCTATGGACACCACAGAACACCAGTGAAAGTATAAACACAATGATAATGGTCACAATACCCATAACCCCGGTCATACCGGTCTGGCACTTATAGGCATCCTTTGTCTCCATGTCAGAGAACTGGGATACCACCCAGAAGTAGGAGTCATTGGCATGGGACACGGTCATGGAACCGGCGCCAATGGCCATGATGACAAGCACCTTTGCCAGCGGGGTGGTGAATCCCAGGGCAGGCATCAGAGGCGCAATCATAGCGGAGGTGGTAATCATGGCCACGGTGGAAGCGCCCATAGCTGTCTTTAACAGGGCTGCAATGATAAATGGAAGGAATACGCCCACTCCAAGGCCCAGAAGGGATGCGCTCAGCGCGTCAGCGATAGGCAGTTTCTGAAGGATGGCTCCAAATGCGCCGCCTGCGCCGGTGATGGCCAGGATACCTGCGGAGTTGGTGACACCTTCTGTAATCCAGGACAAGGTATTTTTCTTCTCAGTGGCCGGAACCAGGGTCATGGCCAGGAACACGCCTAAAATCAGGGCAATGACAGGGTTTCCGATGAAGGAGAAAAGCATCTTTACAGCGCCGTCTCCAAAAGGAGCACTGGGGAAGTCGCCTACGGATTTAAGTGCAATCAGTACGATGGGAAGCAGGATGGGTGAGAAGCTGTGAAGGGTGCAGGGCAGTTTGCCGTATTTCTCAAGCAGCTCATCTACCGTGTACTCAGGGTTGGCAGGAATATCAATTTTGCTGGATACCTTTTTGGCATAGAACAGCGCTGATAAGGTGGCTGGTATGGATACCAGAAGGCCCACCAGTATGGTCAGTCCCAGGTCGGCTTCCAGGGTACCTGCCATGGCAATTGGGCCAGGGGTAGGCGGAACCAGACAGTGGGTTGCATATAAGCCGCCGGACAGGGCGGTAGCCATGACGGCCAGGGATACATTGCTCTGGCTGGCCAGGGCTCTGGAGATAGGGCTTAAGATGACGAAGCCGGAATCGCAGAATACAGGGATGCCTGTCACATAACCGGTGAGGGCCATGGTTAGAACGCTGTTTTTCTTTCCGACCAGCTTGAGGATGGTGTTGGCCATGGTCAGGGCAGCGCCTGTCTTTTCAAGAATGGTCCCAATGATGGTTCCTGCCAGGATTACGATACCTATGCTGGCAAGTATGTTTCCGAAGCCGCTTTTTACTGTGTTGATGACTTCCTCCGTGGGAATACCGCACACCAGTCCCACTGCAATGGCTATGACCGTAAGTACGATAAACGGGTGCTGGTTAAATTTGGATATGGCCAATACCATACATACTACGGCCAGAAATATGACTAAAAATATAAATAAACCTGACATTCTAAAACCTCCTCAAATATGTTTAAGTGATATCATCTACCGGATGATACATGAAAATCAGACGAACCAGGAATTCCCTGGTAAAGGGAGTCTCGTTTTCCAGGTCCAGCAGCTGGAACAGCCGTTTCATCCTGTAAAGAAGGGTATTTTTGTGCAGATGAAGCCGTTCGGACGCCTTCTGCACACTGCCGTTCTCCTGGTAATATATCCTGGCAGTCATCAGAAGAACCTCGGCCTGCCTGGCGTCCTGGCTGGCTGTCAGTTTACGGTACAGCATTTCCGCATACTTCGTACCGCCGTGAATCAGGGACTTGTAAAGCAGATACTGAATTTTGACCTGGCTGTCCTCCAGATTACGGACCGGTCCGCTCTCCATGGAAATCAGGGTGTTGGATTCCTTCATACCGCCGGGAATGTCCTCCAGCCGTGCGCAGGTACCGCTGACAGCGATGCAGAGCCCTTCCTCCCGGGCCACCTGGGCTATGATTTTGTCCAGGGCATTGTCCGCCTTTCCTTGTCTGGGAACACTGTGAATGATGATGCAGTCGTTGTTCTGGATGCCGAACACATCCCTTGAACGGTCCAGGGTACCCTGCCACATCATGTTCTGGAAGAGCTGGGTGTAGTGGTTCATTTGTTCCCTGGTATTTTTCCGTTTTCCTGCCCGTATCATAATGACCTTTACGGGAAACACCAGCTGGACCGGAATCAGGGCGGACAGCTGGTAAATGGTTTCCATCTGCCCTGTGTCTCCAAGAAGCAGCAGGCTCAGAAGGCGGTTCCTGACCTCAGATTCCACGTTCTGTTTCTGGGCCATGGCCTGCTGGGCAAAATGCTGTGTCACATAGACCTTCAGAAGGTTGGCTACGTTCAGCATCTGCTCCTCACATCCAAAGATGCCCACCACCCCAATCAGTTCATCCCTCAGAAAGATGGGCATGTTGTAGCCCTCCCTTGCGCTGGGATACCGGGGCAGGTCCCCTGTCTCAATAAGGACCGGCTTTCCCGTGGCAATGACCTCGGCCGCGCCCTGGTGGAAGGTGCCGATACGCTCCTTTTCCGTGGAGGCGATAATGGTCCCTTCCCGGTCCATGATGTTGATGGTACGTCCTCCCACCAGGGAGGATGTGGCTTCCACAAAATCCTGTGCCATACTGGAAAATTCTAGCATACCCTCCTCCTGCCAGGAGATGCATCCCTGATGTAATTAAAGGAATCATAAAATCAAAGAAATCATAAAATCAAAGGAATCATAAAATCAAAGAAATCATTATATCAAAGGAATCAAAATCCAACATCAAGGAAATCAGAGGAGCAGGCAGTCGCCTGCGCCCAGATACACGGTGTTCATCTCCGGATTTTCAGCCATCATGTTCCGGAGAAGTTCCCCGGAGCAGTGGTTAAAGCCCAGAAGTCCGATGCCCATGTCCTTCATGGTTTGGATGGTCATCTGTATGCGCTCCCGGTCAGCCTCCACCAGGTGGGTCCCTCCCACCACTGCACGTATGGGCCGGGAGAAGCGCTGCCTTACCGTATCCAGGATGTTAAGGATGCCCGGATGGCTGCATCCCACGATTACCACCAGTTCACCTCTGTCCTCCAGCACAAGACAGACCTCATCCTGAAAATAATCCTGCTTCCATCCGTCCTTGTCCCGTATCACAAAACGCTCCGGGACTGTCTCAAAGTCATGGGACCGTCTGATGTCGCCCATGACCCAACAGCCCCTGCCAATGGGAAGGACAGACCCACATACCATATGCCGGATGCCGTGTTCCTCCAGGAACAGGCTGTCAAATCCTGTACCCAGATAGGTTGCCTTGAGGCCGTTCTTGGCATATTTTTCCTCAAAGAACCCATTTCCTGTAACCAGGGGACAGCCAAGGCCTGCCGCAACAAAATCCCTGTAACCGGCGGCATGGTCATAATGCCCGTGGCTTCCCACTGCAACGTCTGCCTGTTCCGGCCGGATTCCCAGCCTGAGGGCATTTTCCAGGGCGTGTCTGCCTGCTCCGAAGTCAAAGAGGATGCGCATATCCCCTGTCTCCACATAAAAGGACAATCCATGTTCTGCCTTCATGGCTTTTTGTTCCCCTGCCAGATTGTCCATGACAGTCACTATCTTGATGATCCTCACCTCCTGAAAGTCTATAAAATTTTTATAATGTTTATGAAATGATTATATCATAATTTACTTCTTTTTCCATTGTGACAGAACACAAATATTTGCAAAAAAATCTATTTTTCAGTCTATTTTTATTTAAAGTATACAAATGAATGAAGATATTACCATTATAGGGAGACCCGGTGTATTGTAACAGAAATTCCCACAATTTTTCAAGAAAAAAGTAAGGAAAACCTTGATATATTATGCTAGAATAGGTCATATAAGTTAACATATGAGGAGGGGACATCATGCCCGATATAAATATCCTGGTAGTAGATGATGAAAAAGAGATAGCGGATTTGATTGAGATTTATCTTGTAAGTGATGGCTATAAAGTATTTAAGGCGGAGAATGCTGCCAAGGGGCTGGAAATTATTTCCAAAGAAGAGGTACACCTGGTACTGTTGGACATTATGATGCCGGGGATGAACGGCCTGGAGATGTGCAAGAAGATAAGGGAAAACAATAACATCCCGATTATCATGCTCAGCGCTAAGTCCACGGATTTAGATAAGATATTAGGTCTGGGAACAGGGGCGGACGACTATGTGGTGAAGCCCTTTAACCCGCTGGAACTGACGGCCAGGGTCAAATCGCAGCTGCGCCGCTACACCCAGTTAAACCCAAACAGCGCTTCCAGGGAGAAGGCCAACAACGAGATTACCATTAAGGGAATGACCATTAATAAGGATAATCATAAAGTGATCGTGGACGATGAGGAAATCAAGCTCACCCCCATTGAGTTCGATATCCTGTACCTGCTGGCTTCCAACCCGGGCAAGGTATTCAGCACCGACGAGATATTCGAGAAGGTGTGGAATGAAAAGGTATATGAGGCCAATAACACGGTCATGGTACATATCAGACGCCTGAGAGGCAAGATGAAAGAGGACACCAGACAGAATAAAATCATCACCACAGTGTGGGGAGTAGGTTACAAAATTGAAAAGTGATATGAGCAGGCGCTACCATACCCGGGTTATCACCAACATTATATACAGCGCCATCATTTCCTGTCTTGTGGAAATATTTCTGGTGACCAACGTGTCCATGATTGCCAGATATATGGAGGAATCCGGACGTATGAACCGCCTGCTTCAGGCTGTGCTGGATTACCATGTGGCGGTGGTGCTGGTTTATGTGGTATCCGGGCTGGTGCTGTTTGCGGTGACCTTCATGATTCTCCAGGAACCCTATATTCGCTATATCAGCAATATATCGGATGCGGTCCAGAGCATATCAGAAGGCAACCTGAATACCACCATTGATGTGATTGGGGATGACGAGTTCTCCAGCATGGCTGCCAACCTTAACAAGATGGTGGAGGATATCCGGGAGCTGATGGATAAGGAGAGGGAATCGGAGCGCACCAAGAACGAGCTCATAACCAATGTGGCCCACGACCTGCGCACACCCCTTACGTCCATCATCGGATACCTGGAGCTGCTGGCCGGCAACAGTAAGATACCGGCGCAGATGCAGCATAAGTACATAGAGATTGCATATGGAAAGGCTCGCCGCCTGGAGAAACTGATTGAAGATCTGTTTGGATTTACCAAGCTCAATTACGGCAGGATATCCATGCACGTATCCCAGCTGGATGTGGTAAAGCTGCTGGGACAGCTTTTGGAGGAGGCATATCCGAACTTTGTGGAAAAGAATCTGTCATATGACCTGCAGAGCAATGTACCGGCTAAAATCATAACAGCTGACGGCAATCTGCTGGCCCGTCTGTTCGACAACCTGATTGGCAATGCCATCAAGTATGGCGCTGATGGAAAAAGAGTCCTGGTAAAGATACTGGCCCAGGAGGATGTGGTGACTGTTTCCGTTACAAATTACGGCTACGTCATACCGCCGGAGGAGCTGCCTCTGATATTCAACAAGTTTTACCGGGTGGAACAGTCCCGGTCCAGCAGTACAGGCGGTACGGGCCTGGGACTTGCCATTGCAAAGGAAATCGTGGACATGCACGGGGGTACCATCAATGTGACCAGCGATTTGGACGGCACTGTATTCACAGTAAAGCTTCAGGTGAATTTTGACATCAATAAAGAGAATTTTGGAACTATTAGCTGACTTAAACGGAGAATATAGGATGAGGAAGTGTAACATGCGGATATTTCCAGAGATAATAAAAAGGGCGCTGAAAAGCACCCTTTTTGGCTTAATGCTGGCAGCGTCTGTCACTGTCCAGTCCCCGGGAGTCCAGGCTTTTGGGACGGACAGTACGGCTGCCAAGGAGGAAACCGTGGAATCACCCGTTGCCATGGACGTGGTCTACGGTTATCAGAATACAGCGAAAAGCGGCCGTTTCCTGCCCCTTAAAATCGAGCTGTCCAGCCAGTCCGGCCAGGCGTTTAAGGGAACCCTGTGTATTCTGGCCATGGAGTCGGATTTTCAGGGATATAACATGAACCTGGATTATGATGTATACCGGTATGAGTATCCGGTTGAAATTGAACCTGGCAAAAGCGTGAACAAATCAGTGAGCATATCGCTGGGGGCAAGGGTTGACCAGATGTATTTGCGCCTGCTGGATGAGAATGGAAATGAGGTGCTGAGCAAACGTCTGAAGCTGAATCTGAACCTGGAGACAGCAGAGCTTTTTATCGGCGTACTCAGTGACAACCCGGCGGAGCTTCTGTATTTTAATGGCGTGGGCATTAACTACAGTACCCTCAGGACCAAGACCATCGAGATGACGGCAGCCACTCTGCCGGCGTCGGAACTGGGCCTGGACCAGCTGGATGTGCTGCTGATAACGGATTTTGATTCCGGAAAACTGTCAGGTCAGCAGATAGAGGCTGTGTGGGAGTGGGTCCGCAAGGGCGGTGTTCTGCTCATAGGAACCGGTGACAGAGGAGAGGATACTCTGAGGGGCTTTGGCAAGGAACTCCTGGAGCAGCCCCTTCCCCAACCCGACGAGCGGGTCATCAACATGGGTGTGGAATACGCGGTGGACCGGCCTGAAGGCGCTTCCATCCCTCTGGTTTGCACGGATGTCATGCTGAAAGGCGGCACCGAGGTGCTGGGCAGCGATGAGCTGTCCGTCCTCTCATCGGTTTCCGTGGGGAACGGACTGGCTGCCGTGGCCATGTACGATTTTGTGGACATAGAAGAATTCTGTCAGGCCAATATCTCTTATATCGACAATCTGTTCACCACCCTTTTGGGGGAGGATAAGATAAACGGGCTGGCCAGCGCCATGGACGGAAGTACATCCAGCCAGTTCTGGTCAGTCCAGGGACTGATTAATACAGGCAATATCAATAATCTTCCAAAGGTGGGCCTGTACGTGACCCTGGCGGTGGCATATGTGGCCCTGGCCGGACCCGGCCTCTACTTCTTCTGGAAACAGAGGGGAATGCGCCAGTATTACCAGCTGTCCGTGGGGCTCCTGTCCCTGTGCTGTACCGGCATGGTTCTTCTCATGGGCATGAGTACGCGGTTTACAGGACCCTTCTTCACCTATGCAACCATAAAGGATACGGACAGGGATGAGATATCGGAAACCACATTCATCAACATGCGGGCCCCCTATAATAAACCGTATTCCGTAACGCTGAATCCGGAATACACCCTGTATCCCATTACGGGAAGCGCCTACTACAATATGGGTCCCCTGCCCAAATTCACGGGTGAGGAGACACCGTCCATAACCATACATTATGATGAGGAGGGTACCAAGGTCAGGTCCGACAATGTGGGCGCATTCAACTCAAAGTTCTTCATGATGGAGCGCCGCATGGAAAACGGACAGCAGGAGGGATTTACAGGCGATGTGAATTCCTTTGACGGTAAGGTGACAGGGACCCTGACCAACAATTACGGCCAGGAAGTGGACAATGTGGCCATCCTCCTGTATAATCAGATGATTCTCATTGGCCACATGGAGCCGGGCGAGACCGTAAGTCTGGACGGCATGAAGGTCATATACGGAATCACCAATTTCGGTTATGCCATGGCAGAGCAGATCACAGGGGCTTCCCGCTATAAGGAGGACAAGGATATACGGGACGCGGCCTATGTGCAGGCATTGGAGAGGACCAACCTCCTGTCCTTCTATATGGGAAACTATCTGTCAGGCTATCACTCAGAGGCCAGGGTACTGGGATTCAGCAATGAGAAGGAGGAGACTGGATTCTTAAAGTCCTCCAACTATGAGACATATGGTTCCACCCTGCTGACCTCCTCCATTGATGTCAATTATGAACAGGACGGCATGATATACAGGTCCGCGCTCCAGAAGCAGCCCAATGTGCTTTCAGGTGAGTATTATGCGGCCAACAACAGCATGTACGGCCTGACTCCGGTCATGTTAGAGTATTATCTGGGAAATGATATCGAGGTGGAGAAGCTGTCCTTCCATCAGATGAGCGATGAGGCGGTGCAGAGCATGCGGTATTACTATACGGTGCCATTTGCCGGCAATATGTATTTCTATAACTACAATACAGGCACCTATGATTCCATGGATACCCATGTCCGGTCCTATGTCAGGGAGGAGCTGGAGCCATACCTGTCCCCGGGCAATACCCTGACCATCAAGTATGTGTACGATGCCACAGGCGATTACACCTGGAATATCATGCTGCCCATACTGACTGTGACAGGAAGGAGTAAATGATGCTGGAGATAAGAGGATTACACAAGATATACGGAAAATACCATGCATTAAGCGGCCTGGACATGACGGTGGAGACCGGCGCCCTCTATGGGTTTGTGGGGCCCAACGGAGCGGGAAAGACCACCACCATTAAAATCATGACAGGGCTTCTGGAGGCGGAGGAAGGCAGGATTACCATAAACGGCATGGACGCCCGTGCCGACCTGGGAAAGCTTAAGTCCATGATTGGTTATGTGCCGGATTTCTTCGGGGTGTACGATAACCTGACCGTGTCGGAATACATGGAATTCTTTGCGGCCTGCTACCACATAAGCGGCCTGGTGGCAAGGAAGAGATACACGGCCCTGCTGGAGCAGGTGGGGCTGGAGGATAAGCTGGATTTCTTCGTGGACGGACTGTCCAGGGGCATGAAGCAGAGACTGTGCCTGGCCAGGGCCCTGATTCACGATCCGGCCATCCTTATACTGGATGAACCCACATCGGGGCTGGACCCCAGGACCCGCTTTGAGTTCAGGGAGATATTAAAGGAGCTCCAGGAATCGGGCAAGACCATAGTAATCAGTTCCCATGTCCTGTCTGAGCTGTCCGAGCTCTGTACGGATATAGGAATCATAGACCAGGGGAGGATGGTGCTGGAGGGAAATATAGACGATATCCTGTCCAGGGTCAATACCTCCAATCCGCTGGTTATATCTGTGTTCACCAACATTGATAAGGCGCTGTCCATTCTTAAGAGCCATCCCTGCGTGCAGACCATATCCCTGCGTGAACAGGATATCTGCGTACGGTTTGCGGGGGATGCCCAGGACGAGGCCCTGCTGCTCCAGCGGCTGATTGACAGCGACGTGCTGGTCAACGGATTCACCCGGGAAAAGGGAAGCCTGGAATCCGTATTTATGCAGCTGACAGAACATGAAGAGGAAAGGGTGGTGATGTCTTATGATGCGAAATCCGGTCTATAGCCGGGAGATGAAGGCCAGTTCCAGAAGTATCCGGCTGCCCCTTATCATCGTGCTGTTCAATGGAATCCTGTCCATGGTCACACTGCTCAACATGTATTCCGCCGTGGCCCAGGTGGAGTCCGCAGCGGTCATTCAGTACAGCAGCTTCATGGATATGTATGAGTTTGTCACCACCATTGAGTTCATACTGCTGATGTTCATAGTGCCGGCCGTGACAGCGGCCAGCATAAGCGGGGAGCGGGAGCGGCAGACCCTGGAATTGATGCTCACTACCCAGATGACGGCATCCCAGGTGGTGATCGGGAAGCTGATGAGCGCGTTGAGCACGCTGCTCTTACTGATTGTGTCCAGTTTCCCGGCGGTGGCCATGGTATTTGTCTATGGGGGAATCACATGGCAGGATATCCTGTCTCTCCTTCTGTGCTATATCACGGTGGCCTTTTTTGCGGGAAGCCTGGGAATCTGTTTCTCGGCCCTGTTCAAGCGGTCTACGATATCCACGGTGGTTACCTATGGAGTGCTTATAGCCGTGGTGGCCGGGACATACTTTATAAATAAGTTTTCACTCTCCCTGTCCTCCATGAATATAAGCAATTCAGTGGCGGCCTATGGTTTCGGGGAAAATGTGGTCAAACCATCATCGGGAAATGTGATTTATCTGCTGCTTCTCAATCCTGCGGCTACATTTTTTACAATCATAAACGGACAGATGGGAGGCAGCACACCCACAGCCAAGATGGCAGGTTATTTTGGGATGCAGTCCATCGGCTTTGTGATGAAGAACTGGATTATCATCAGCATTGTGATTCAGCTGGCCATAGCCGCGCTGATGATTTGGGTGGCTATCAAGGCAGTTGAGCCGGTTAAGCGCAGGCGCAGACAGAAGAAGGCAGCTAAGAAAGGGGATTAATTATGGGAATCATTAAAGCAGTTACCACAGCAGTTGGAGGAGCCCTGGCAGACCAGTGGCTGGAGGCCATAGAGCCGGATGATATGGGCGGCAGGACCGTCTTTGTCCGGGGCATCCAGGTGCGCAGGGGAAAGGGGGCTAATACAAAGGGGTCATCTGATATCGTGTCAGACGGTTCCGTCATCCATGTGTATCCCAACCAGTTCATGATGCTGGTGGACGGCGGAAGGATAGTGGATTATACGGCGGAGGAAGGCTACTACAGGGTCAGCCGTTCCTCCATGCCCTCCATGTTTAACGGACAGTTTGGGGAGGCGCTGAAGGAATCCTTTAACCGTATCCGTTTCGGCGGCGTGACACCGGGAGTCCAGAAGGTGTATTATGTCAACCTTCAGGAGATAAAGGGAATCAAATTCGGCACCCGCAACCCAGTAAACTATTTTGACAACTTTTACAATGCAGAGCTGTTCCTGCGGGCCCATGGAACGTACTCCATCAAAGTGACAGACCCCATTAAGTTTTATGCTGAGGTTATCCCTAAGAATGCAGACCATGTGGAAATAGATTCCATCAATGAGCAGTACCTGTCAGAATTCTTGGAGGCCCTGCAGACATCCATGAACCAGATGTCGGCAGACGGCATCAGGATATCCTACGTCACATCCAGGAGCCGGGAGCTGGGACAGTATATGGCTCAGACCCTGGATGAGGAATGGACCCGGATGAGAGGAATGGAGATACAGGCAGTGGGTATTGCCAGCATTACCTACGACGAGGAATCCCAGAGCCTGATTAACCTGAGGAACCGGGGAGCCATGATGGGCGACCCGTCAATCAGGGAGGGTTATGTACAGACCACCATTGCAGAGGGGCTTAAAAACGCGGGATCCAACGACAACGGAGCCATGGCCGGTTTTATGGGCATGGGGATGGGAATGCAGATGGGCGGCGGCTTCATGGGCGCGGCAACCAACACCAACATGCAGCAGATGCAGATGAACCAGGCTCCGGGCCGTATGTCCGGAAATACCGGAATGCCCGGGATGGGCGGCCGGCCTGTGGGGGAGCAGCCGGCCGGGGGCCAGTGGGCTGCGCCGAACCAGATGGAAGGGGCACAGCCGGGCGGCGCGGGAATGGCCGGCCAGATGCCCGGAACGCAGCCGTCCGGGGCATGGACCTGCCCCGACTGCGGGACTTCCAATACGGGCAAGTTCTGCGGCGAGTGCGGACATTCCCGTCCCGATACACCGTGGACCTGTGCCTGCGGAAACATCAATACAGGAAAATTCTGCAGCGAATGCGGTAAACCAAGGCCGTAAATGCCGTGATTACAGGAGAGAGAGAATATGGCAGCCATAACCTACAAATGCCCCAACTGTGACGGCGGCCTTGTATTTGACCCGGCTTCACAGAAATACCACTGCGAATATTGCCTGTCTGATTTTACCCAGGAAGAACTGGAACGCCTGAGTCCGGAACCGAACCGCCGGGAAGCAAAACACCAGGAATCGGAGCTCCAGGAACCGAACGGCCGGGAACCTGGCGGCGCTGAGGCTCAGCCGGTTCTTTATACCTGCCCCAGCTGCGGCGCCCAGATTGTGACGGATGAGACCACTGCGGCGACCTTCTGCTATTACTGCCATAATCCGGTGGTACTGGCAGGACGGCTGGAAGGGCAATTCAGGCCGGATTATGTGATTCCCTTCCAGATAGACAGGCAGAAGGCAGAGGAGATTTTTTCCCAGTGGATAGGGAGAAAAAAGTACGTGTTGGAGGCATTTTACAATAAGAAACAGATTGAGAGCATGAGCGGGGTTTATTTCCCGTATTGGCTTTACAGCTGCCGGGTGGACGGGGAGCTGGACGCCCAGGGGACCAGGCTCAGGACATGGGATAACGCAGGCATGAGGTATACAGAGACAACGATATACGATGTAAAGCGCCAGGGAACCATGGAGGTGGACCATGTGGCCAGAAATGGCCTGAGAAAGGCCAACCGGCAGCTGGTGGACAGCGTGCTCCCCTACAGGATGAATGAAAAGGAGAATTTCTCCATGGGATATCTTTCCGGATTTCTGGCCGAGAACCGGGATATGGAAAAAGAACAGTTTGTGCTGGACGTGCAGTCAGAGGTCAGGCAGTTCGCCCTTCAAAGCCTTCAGGACCAGGCCGGGAGCTACAGCAGTATGCAGGTGCGCAAAAAGGAGGCAGGCATAAGGGATGAGAAATGGAGTTATGCCCTGCTTCCCGTATGGACCCTTACATATCATGACAAGGCCAGGGGAAGGATATACTATTTCGCCCTCAACGGACAGACCGGAAAAATCTGCGGAAAGCTGCCTGTGGACAGGAAGAAGATTATAATTCTCTTTTTCTCTGTGTTCCTTCCGCTGTTTTTATTACTCATGACAGGAGGGTATTTCTTAGGATGACAGGACGAAGGATGGTTAGATGGCTCAGGCTCCTGGCAGTTTCGGCGGCCGTGGTGTGGCTGGGAGTCTGGAGCGGAGCAGGGAACATACTGGATTCCCAGGCACAGGAATCCGGGGCATATGACAAGGCTCAGACCTATGATAAGGACCAGACCCATAAGAATGCCCGTAGGCTGTTCGATGAAGCGGGCCTTATGACATCAGAGGAGGCCGGAACGCTGGAGGAACTGATTGCCCGGTGCAGGAAAAAGACCGGGATGGATGTGGCGGTGGTCACTGCTTATAATGACGGCAGCCATGCGGCCAGGGAATATGCAGATGATTTTTACGACCAGTACGGCCTGGGCACGGGCAGGAAAGCCAGCGGAGTGCTGTTTCTGATTTATATGGACAGTCCTGGCAGCTATGGAGGCGAGAGCTATGTGTCCACCACCGGGAATATGATACGGATTCTCACAGACCGGCGAATCGAACAGATACAGGATGATGTGGCCTATTCCCTGAGAAACCTTGATTATGCAGGGGCGGCAGCCGAATTCCTAAAGGATGTGGAGTATTATGTGGACCGTGGAATTCAGAGGGGACAGTATAATTACGACACGGAAACAGGGGAAATCAGTATCTACAGAAGCATACGCTGGTACGAAGGAATGTTTGCATTCCTGGTATCAGCCGGGGTGGCAGGCTCGGTGTGCCTGGGAGTGAGGCGGCGGTATTCCATGGAGCAGACCGAACGGGAGAGGGCCAACAGCCTTCTGGCCTACCGGGCAGATGCCAAATTTGCCTTTGGCGATTCAGGGGACAGTCTGATTCGCAAATTCGTTACATCGGCCCCCATACCAAGGCCCACACAGAATCACTCATCCGGAGGTTCAGGACGAAGCTCAGGGCGAAGTTCCACCCACAGATCCAGCAGCGGCAGAAGCCACGGAGGCGGCGGCAGAAGATTTTAGAGGAATATTAAATGTGTTTTATGCACATTTTAAGGGTATGCGCGATATAATAACGTATAGATGTGGTTCAAAAATACCTTCTATCTGGTTGTGCCGCGCATCCAGCTGGTGCTTTAATCATAGATTACAGGGCAACCTGGGCGGTGATGACGTGTTGCAGGCGTTATTGCCGTTTACATAGCCGGCATTATCTGATAAAATGAAACAGGAAGGGCATTCCCTTAAAGGGACGCCCTTTTTATTGCTGTCAGGAATTTGATTACCGGGAAGGAAGGGATATCCATGAATTATACCTATATCCTCACCTGTGCGGACGGCACGTTTTACTGCGGCTGGACCAATGACCTGGACAAGCGTCTAAAGGCCCATAACCAGGGTAATGGAGCCAAGTATACCAGACCCAGACGTCCGGTGGTGCTGTCCTATTATGAGGCCTTTGAGACAAAGCAGGAAGCCATGCGCAGGGAATATGCCATTAAACATATGAGCAGGGCGGAGAAGGAACATCTGATAAAAGGGACAAGTCCCCAGAGGACAAGCTGCCTTTGAGCCTGCTGTTACTGAAACTGTATTAATATCCAAATAAACCTTATGCCACAAACCGGTACATCATTACATAGTGGCAGAGGCTTCCGCCCATAACAAAGAGATGGAAAATCTCATGGGAACCAAAATACCTGTGGTGGGAGTTGAAGAATGGAAGCCTCATGGCATAGATAATACCGCCAACCGTATAGATGATACCGCCTGCCAGAAGCCACATGAAGCCTGCCCTGGGCATGGAGCTTAATATTTTGGTTATGGCCAGTATGCACACCCAGCCCATGGCAATGTAAATCAGGGATGAGAACCATTTGGGGCATGTAATCCACAGTGCGTTGATGAAGATACCCACAGTGGCAATGCCCCACACCAGGGTCAGCATGGTCCATCCGGTTTTGTCGCCCAGGACAATCATGCATACAGGCGTATAAGTGCCTGCTATCAAAATGAAAATCATCATATGGTCTATCTTGCGGAGCAGCTTATTAATCTTAGGGGAGATATCCAGGGTATGGTATATCGTGCTGGCCGCATAAAGGCCAATCATGCTCAGTATGAAAACCGCCAGTGCGCTGATATGCATATGTCCGGAATCGCGTCCTGCCTTTGAGAGCAGCGGTATGGCTGCGATGATGGCCAGAATCATAGCAATGAAGTGGGTCAATGCGCTTCCGGGATCCTTAACCCTGGTAATCCCGCGTTTTAAATTTGCTGTCATAGTATCCAGCCTCCTTTTATTGAAAATACAGTACAGTTTATTAGAAACCATGATATGTAGTTTTTAATACTACATATGTCTGTATTCTATACTATACACCTAAGACTAAAAATATGCAATACTTTTTAAGAATTACTTTGAACATAAAACTAATTTCTGAATATAATCAACCGGGCAGGGGCAAAACTATGGTATAATCAAAAGCGTTCCTTTAGAATCGTCTGAATAGGAAACAGACAGATAAGCGAGGTCGAGGTATGGTACCAATATTATATGAAGATAAAGATATTATAGTAGTGCGGAAACCGGCGGGATTGGAGTCCCAGGTGTCCAGGGGATTTGCGCCGGATATGGTAAGTGAGATACGCCGTTATCTACATAATCCACAAGATATCCACAGCCGTCCACAGGGAGCATCCACAGCCCAGCCGCCCTATGTGGGGGTTATCCACAGACTGGATAAGCCGGTGGAAGGAATCATGGTATATGGACTGAACCAGAAATCCACAGCATCATTAAGCGCCGCTTTGCAGGCCGGAAAAATGGAAAAATCATACCTGGCAGTGGTTTGTGGAAAACCTGTGGATAAACAGGGGACATATGTGGATTATCTGCGCCATTGCAAGGAAAACAACACAACGAAGATTGTGGATAAGTCTGATGAAAAGGGCAAAAAAGCGGTTCTTAATTACAGGGTCCTGGAGGTTATCAACAACCCCGGGAACCAGGAGCAGATGTTATCCCTAATAGATATAGAGCTGCTTACAGGAAGGCACCACCAGATAAGGGTACAATTTGCCGGACACGCAACTCCCTTGTACGGAGATGAACGTTATGGAGGCGGGTTATCCACAACTGGGACTGTGGACAGAGGAAGGAAAAGACCGGGATTTGGGGATGGACGCCAGTCTCTGGCCCTGTGTGCCCGCAGGCTGGCATTTCCGCATCCGTCTACCGGGAAAATGATGGAATTTGCCATGGTTCCGTCGTCGGGAGCCTTTGCCTGGTTCCCGGACAGGCCCGGAAACTGATTTCCGGACAGGAATGTGGCAAATGCCATAAAGAAATATGACAATCTGTCAGTATATGCTTGAAAATTTTCCATAAAGGCCTTTGTTTAGCAGTTTATTTTCCATATCCGCGACATTGACAAAAAAATGGGCCTGCCGTATAATCCCCATTGACACTGGAAATCGGATTGAAAAAAGGGAGGAACTAATATGGCAAGACCAAAGAGGACTATGGCTGCGGCAGCGGCGAAGGAAGAGATAAAGGAAGCTGTGAAAGAGGTTGCAAAGCCGGAGATTGAGAAGAGCGTGGTAGTGGAGTTTGGCGGCAGGCAGGTAGCGGCAAAGGATGTGCTGGCGCAGGCAGAGAAGGAATACGCGATGACTCATCCGGGAACCGTAATCAGGTCCATCGAGTTGTACATATCACCGGAGCAGAATGCAGCCTATTATGTGGTAAACGGCGAGGGTTCAGACGATTTCAGAATCGAACTGTAGAATGTAAAAATGACCTTATGTATGAATAGGGTCATTTTTTACTTTCTAGGAAACTTCGCAAATCGGCAAAGATGGTGTATAATAGACTGGAAATAAAAAATGGCATAGCAAAAGAACGAAGATGTGACTTCGCCATGACGTTGTCTATGAAGTTTTTTGTTTTTGGTTTAGGCTGCACTATCTGACGGTAGAGAAGGAATAAGGCGTATGGAGCTATCCATATCCCATAACCTTTCGATAGCGTTCAAATAGTGCAGTTTTTTTGTGGTAAACTTCTAAAACCAACATAGAAGTGCCACACTTCGGGCATCTGAGCGGATCATAGCCAAAGGTCAGAAGGATTGAATTACGCCAGTCCAGGAGTCGGGAAAGATATTGCCGCTTCTGATGGGATAAACATTTCCGGAGATTTTTTTCCTGTTTATGGTGCTTTGCATAAATGCCATAGTATTAGTATCGGACCATTTTAAAATGCTTGTCAGGGATATGTACAATCAGGCGTTTGATAAAGTGGGCGACGGGAACACATTCCGTGATCGTTTTATGATCCTCATGGCGCTGATAATGGAACGTCACGAAATTACCGTCATAGGCATCAATCCTGGAAGTAGCAATAACAGGTCTCCCAAGGTATCTGCTGATGTATTTAATGGTGATATCAGGAGAATTTCTAAGGAAAGAACCGGAGGTGGGTTGAATAAGAGGGCAATCTTTTTTGCCCCCTTATTCAGCACACTTTCGGTTTTTCCGAATTGAACAAAGTCGCGTCCGGTATGGGGATTCAATGCTCCGGCTTTCACCTGTCTGACAGCTCTGCTGGATGCTTTTCGACAGGAACTCAAGAGGATATCACTGGTTTAAGGCATACTTCCCCCTTACCCCCAAATCTTATGTCCCATATCCGGTTGCCTTGGGGTCAGGCGCTGCTTCTTTTGGGAACCCGTTCGGGGCATACTTCATAGGACATGGCCCCGTCGCAGCATGGGCATACGGTGACATCCTTCTTGTACAGGAACCTGACCGCCTGCACTTTGTCACCCTTCTTGAACCGCCTCAGGAACTCCCGGCAGCCGATCAGGTTCCTGCATATGGGGATCAGCTTCCGCTTGTTCTGGTTGCTTAAGATCCCATAATGCCGTATCCTGACAAACCCTTTCGGAGGGACGTGCATCAGGAAGCGGCGGACGAACTCGACGCCATCCAAAGCCAGCTCTTTCCATTGCCCGCCGTCTTTATAGTCTTTCACCTTTATGGTTACCGTGGTTTCGTCCATGCGCAGGATCCGGCTGTTGCTGACCGCTATGCGGTGTGTGTAACGCCCAAGGTAATGCATCACGGTCTCCGCCCCGGCAAAAGACTCCCTGATGTCCGTGACCCAGTCCTTCCCATAGCAGGTATCCAGCAGTTCCTGGTATTCATACTGGTTGCGGTATCTGGCCGCCTCCCCCTCATAGCTGAGATTCCCGGCCTCATGCAGCGCCTTCAGCCCGGACAGGAACTTACCCTTAAAAAGTGCTGCCATTGCCTTCCCGGGCAGGAAGAAGCCGCCCTTTTTCTGGTGCCAGTTCCGGTCCGCGTCAAGCCCGCCGCCTGTGCAGAGCACATGGATATGGGGATGGTAGGACAGGTTTGAACCCCATGTGTGCATGATGCTGATGAAGCCGGGGGTGCCGCCCATATGCGCCGGATCCCTGGAAAGCCCCATGACCGTTTCTGCCACCGCATGGAAAAACAGAGAATACAGTTCTTTTTGGTTACAGTAGATCAGGGCGTTCAGCTCGCTCGGGCAGGTAAATACCAGATGGTAATAATCAATGTCCAATACATGTTCGTTCTGTGCATCGACCCATAGCTCATTGGAGAGCGCCTGGCACATCGGGCAGGACCTGTCACGGCAGGAGTTGTTATGTATCTGGATATGGCCGCACTGGCCGCATCTGGAAACGTTCACCCCGTATGCCCCTGTCCTGCAGTTCAGGATGTGGACTGCCGCCTTTGCCTGCCCGGCATTGGGGGTATATTTCTCCAGGTATCCGGGGTAGAACTGCCGCAGGACATCCTGAACAGTCGGTTTATCTGCCATGGCCGCAGGCCTCCATTCCGCCTTTTTCAAACGTGTCAAACGGGCTTCTGATCCCCATGAGGGCCTTCGATGTCATCTGCAGGTACACATCGGTGGAATTCGGGCTGCGGTGCCCCAGAAGCTGCTGGATGAACGTGTGGCTGATCCCATCTTCAAGGGAATGGCAGGCGAAGCAGTGCCGAAGGGTATGCGGAGTCACCCCTTCCGGCAGACCCAGCTTCCGGGCATGGTCCCTGACGAACAGTTCCACGGCATCCGGTGTCAGCGGGGCATCCCTTACGGTGCTGGGAAACAGCCATCCCTTTGGGCGGTCATACCGGTACCAGTACTCCGTGAGGATCTCCAGGTTGCGGTCGCTGAGTATGGTATAACGGTCCTGCCTGTTCTTTGACAGCGGCACGTGGATCATCTTCTGTGACCTGCGGATATCCTCATAGCGCAGATGGCAGACCTCGCTTACCCTCAGCCCCGAAGAATACATCGTGGAGGTGATTGCCTTGTGTTTATAATTATCCATGGAATCGATCAGCAGGTTGACCTGTTCCCGCGTAAGAATCACGGGAAGCACTCACAAACCATGTCTTTATTAAGATGCAGGGAAAACACGCAGGGCAGGCAATGGATTATACGGATGTAGATAACGTGTTCCGTAAGCTGCGGAAAAAGACCGGTATCTACATTACCCCGCATATGTTCCGTCATACGTCCCTCAGCCTTTTGAACAGTGCAGGCTGGGATCCCGAACTCCTGCGTATGCGGGCCGGGCATAAAAATATATACACCACGCTCAACACCTATGTCCATCCTTCGGATGAAGAGATATCGGAGGCCTTTCAGAAGGCATCGGAAGGTTTCCGGATACCGGGAAAGGGGGATGCGGAGTAATGGGAGCGTTGGTGGCGGAGCTGTTTGAAGATTATCATGAGAAGGAGATACGGGACTATCTGTCAGGGTACTGGCTGGAGAA
>OBWQ01000247.1_pt1 | contig 27025 bp, 25 predicted proteins | sample 1476511 | NCBI WGS metagenome assembly OBWQ01 (sample SAMEA2580126, study PRJEB22360) | human gut metagenome | biome: human gut; feature: human-associated habitat; material: faeces | place: Denmark | collected 2008/2010
ATTTTTTATTTCCAGTCTATTATACACCATCTTTGCCGATTTGCGAAGTTTCCTAGAAAGGAACAAACGCCGCCCCACGAAAGCGGAACGGCAGGGATTTTTCGCCGGGCTGCTCTACTGCGCGGACTGCGGGAGCAAGCTGCACTTCGCCACAAGCAAGAGCTTTGAGGGAAAGCAGGACCACTATGTATGCGCAAAGTACAAGAGTGGCCGCGGCACCTGTTCGGCGCACTATATCCGGGAAGAAGTGCTGCGGGACGCCGTGCTGGAGCGTATCCGCGCCGTCAACGAGTATATCCGGGAGGATGCCGAGGGCTTTCAGGAGGAATGGCTCCAATGCCGCCGCGCCGATCAGGAGCGGGGCATCCGTGAGGATAAGAAGCGACTGGCACAGGCGAAGAAACGCCTTGCAGACCTCGATGTGCTAATCTCCCGCTGCTATGAGGATTCCGTTCTCGGAAACCTGAGCATGGAGCGGTACAAGAAAATGTCGGCGGACTATGAGGCGGAGCAGGAACGGTTAAAGCTCGAAATTGAAGTTACGGAAGAATGGGTGCAGCAACAGGAGGAAATGGATACCAACCTCGACAGCTTTATCGCGCTGACGGAAAAATATGTGGACGTGCCGGAGCTGACGCAGACGATTGTGAATGAGTATATCAAGAAGATCGTCGTCTTTCCCCCGGACAAGTCCGACGGCAAGCGCAGGCAAAAGATAAAGATTTACTTCAACTTTCTGGACGAGGTTGAAATCCCCGCTCTTGAGCAGTCTGTCACCCTTGAACAGACCTACGGACGCAGAAAGACGGCGTGACACATCGTCACGCCGCCCTCTGCGGCAAAATAGTTACTTGTCACTATTAGTCCTTGATTTTACGTGGTTTTCACGGTTCCAATTTGATGCCGGCAGCGGGACTTGAACCCGCACGCGGTTACCCGCAACAGATTTTGAGTCTGCATCGTCTGCCATTCCGACACGCCGGCTTACAACGCTGATTATTTTATCACAGGATACATATTTTGGCAAGTGTTTTTTGAAAACCTTTGCCATTTTTCTTCAATATTTACTTCAACGCCATGTGGCCGGACGGCTGGCAAAAGACTGTTAAGGCAGGTATCTGCCCGCCCTTAACAGTCCCTCCGGCCTGTTGTCTTATCTGATTGCCTGCTGGCCGCTGGCCTTATATATTTCGTACCATTCATAGTGCTCCAGACGGATATCCAGGGCCTTAATGGCCGTATCCAGCCTGTCCAGCCTGTTGCTTCCTGAGATAGGGACCGCCCCTGCCGGATGATACATAATCCACGCGTATATGATGGCAGACGGGTCCACATCATGCTTCTCGGCGATTATGTTTATGGTTTTCATGGCCGCGGCGCACAGACTGTCGCTGGCGTCAAACATTCTTCCCCCTGCCAGAGGCGACCATATCATGGGATGGATTCCGGATGCAGTCAGGTCATCCATCATTCCGGAATTAAAATGTTCAAAGCACACCGGGTTCCACTCAATCTGGTTCGTTACCAGCTGCCCGTTTACAGCTTTGTTAAGACCGTTGAATTTATGAGGGGCTGGAGACGCCCATCTCCCCGATTTTTCCTTCCTGCTTAAGCTCTGTCAATGCCTTTGCCGTGGACTCAAAATCAATGCAGGGGTCCTCCCTGTGAATCAGATACAGGTCCAGATGGTCTGTGTGAAGCCGCTTCAGGCTCTCCTCACAGGACTGTTTTACCCTGTCATATCTTGTATCATAATATCCAAATCCGCCCTCTTTGAAAATGCCGGTTTTTGATACCAGCTGGATTTTGTTCCTAATGGAGCGATCCTGTTCAAAAGCCTGCCCCATCAGCGTTTCACAGAGCGTGTCTCCGTAGATTTCCGCTGTGTCAAAGGTGGTGACCCCTCTCTCAATGCATTCATTCATGAATCTGGCCAGTTCTTCTGCGGACCAATTCCAGCCGTCCAGCCTCCAGAATCCCTGAACCACGGCTGACAATGACAGCCCTTCTGACAATTTAACTTTTTTCACCTTGTTCCTCCTGTTAAGAATTTTTTCTCATATCCAGAGCCACTGCACTGCATATGATAAGTCCCTTTACAATCAGCTGCCAGTTGGAGTTAACGCCTATATAGGCAAGTCCATAGCTGATGAAGGTAAAAATCAGCACACCGATGATGACGCCGGATACCTTTCCCACTCCTCCGCTCAGAGATACGCCTCCCACCACACAGGAGGATATGGCATCAAATTCATATGCATTTCCATAGGCCGAGTTGGCGCCTCCGGTCCTGGCCACTTCCAGGATACCGGCCAGCCCCACAAACATGGATTCAATGATAAACACAGCGATGATCACCTTGCCGACATTGATGCCGGATACCTTGGCTGCTTCCGGGTTGCCTCCCACGATATATATGTTCTTCCCGAACACGGTCTTGTTGAGCAGAAACCATACCCCCACAATGGCAATGATGGCGATGACCACCAAAAAGGAAATCTGGCCAAATACCTTAAAGCTGCTGAGCACGGTCAGAGCATCCCTTATGCCTCCGATGGGCTGGGAATTGTTGGGCTTCTTTGCAAAGTACAGACAGTTAATGCCGTAAACAATGGTGCTCATGCCGAATGTGGCGATAAAAGGCGCCATCTTAAGCTTTGCAATCATAAAGCCGTTGACAGCTCCAATCACGGCAGCCAGGGCCAGCGTCATGATAACCGGAATGATGATGGGAAGTTCAGGCAGGCCCGGCCAGAACTTGTTGGAGTAGTCGGCCATCTGGGACAGGGACGCCACTATGACGGCTGCCAGGCCCACCTGACGGCCGCCGGAAAGGTCTGTTCCGCCTAAGAGCAGGGCAAACATCAGACCCAGCGCACATATCATTTTAACGGCAGACTGGGTCAATATGTCTGTCAATACTCTTATCTGCAGAAAAGAAGGTTCGATTATGATGATTCCTATAATCATGAATACCAGCACGATGATAAGAGCTTTATCCATCATGATATTTTTTATGTCTTTTGCTGTCAACTCCTTTATTTTCATACTGACACTCCTTCTTTCGTTTTATCATCAAACTGGGTGGCATACCTCATCACCTCAATCTGGGTAGCCTCCTTCTTGCCAAGGATACCTGTCTGCTTTCCGGCGCACATAATCATGATACGGTCCGACATTCCCAACAACTCCGGCATCTCAGAGGAAACCATAATGATCGCCTTTCCCTTTTTTACCAAATCCTGCATGATCCTGTAAATCTCATATTTAGCGCCCACATCCACGCCCCTGGTAGGTTCGTCCAGCATAATGACATCGCAGTTTGCCAGCAGCCATCTGCCAATTAGCACCTTCTGCTGATTCCCTCCCGACAGGTTCTTGATAAGCGTTTTTGTCCCAGCCATGCGGACATCCAGATCCGTGCACACCTTGTCAACACTGGGGGACAGTTTTTTCGTATGGATGTATCCAAGGACATTGCCTGTCAGTTTCTTATAGGCAACCGCCAGGGTGTTATCCCAGACTGACAGCATGGGAATGATTCCCGTTGCCCTGCGCTCTTCCGTCAGAAGGGCGAATCCGTTTCGTATGGCATCCTGAGGCGAATGGTTGACCACTGTTTTTCCATTGACAGTCAGTTCCCCGCTTGCGATTCTGCGCAGGCCGAATATGGCTTCTATCAGCTCTGTCCTCTGTGCCCCCACCAGTCCGCCTATGCCCAGTATCTCTCCCCTATGCAGGTCGAAGGATACGTTTTTAAAGGAACGCGGGTCTGCGCTGGTAAAGTTCTCTACCCGCAGCATCACCTCGTCTGTTCTCACGTCCCCGCACACAGGAAAACGCTCATCCATCTTTCTTCCCACCATCTGCCCGATTAACTGGTCTATGGTAATGTCCTTTATATCCCATGTGCCTATGTACTGGCCGTCCCTCATCACCGTTATCTCGTCCGCTATCTCAAATATCTCCTCCAGCTTGTGGGATATATAGATAATGGAGCGCCCTTCCTTCCTAAGCTTGCCAATGATTTTGAAAAGGTGCTGTGTCTCTGCCACGGTCAGCGAGGAAGTGGGCTCGTCCATAATGATGATTTTTGCATTATATGAAACAGCCTTTGCTATCTCAATTGCCTGCATCTGTGAAACGGAGAGATTCTTTGCAAAGGTTGTCACGTCTATATCAAAATCCAAATCCCGAAGCAGGTTCCTGGTCTTTTCCATCATCTGGTTTTCATCCACCACAATGCCTTTTGTCTGGAACCTGCCCGCCCATATATTGTCCACCACATTCCGGTAAGGAACCGGGTTCAGCTCCTGGTGAATCATGGAAATGCCGCTTTTCAGCGCATCGTTAGGGTCTTTGATATCCATGATCTGTCCATCGATTTCAATGGTCCCGCTGTCCGGATGATACAGGCCGAACAGACACTTCATCAAAGTGGATTTGCCGGCCCCGTTCTCGCCAATCAACGCATGTACACTTCCAGGCTTCACCGCAAGCTTAATATTGTCAAGAGCTTTTACTCCGGGGAAGGATTTAGACATATTTGATATCTTCAGTCTGTACTCTTCCATCTGCTTCCTCCAGATTCCTTATTCGGATTGGGCCACTGCCAGCATATCCTCCAGGGTTGCGCTTAAATTGCTTTCATCCACAATCACATACGGTACCCATACATACTTTCCATCAACCGTGCAGTCCACGCCTGCCACGTCCTCTGTGATTTCCGTTCCTGCATGTACTGCCTTAATCACATTGATGATGGCGTCAGACTGGCTCTTTCTGTCATTCAGCACAGTGCCCAGAAGGGAACCTGCCTTCATTGCCTCCAGGGCGTCAATATTGGCATCGATACCCACGATTGGTACAAACTTTTCAGCATCCCCTGAATTGTAGCCATTGTTGATACATGCCTGTACAGCGCCTATGGCCATGGAATCATTGTTGCAGAGGACGCCTTCAATCCCGTCGATTCCGTAAGCGGTAATCCATGCATTCATCTTGTCCAGCGCCTGAGCCTGGTCCCAGTTGGCGGTATCACAGGCAAGAATCTCATAATCGATTCCGTTCTTTTCTAGGGTCTCTTTATACGCATCCGTGCGCAGCGTCACATCCTGCTGTCCGATTTCACCCTGCAGGATGACCAGCTGAAGTTTGCCGTCCCCGTTTTTATCCGCAATATCTTTTTTGTCATTCCAGTAGTTAATCAGCGCCTGGGCGCACATTTCCCCTGACTGCTTGGCCTGGGCTCCCACATACCAGATGCTGTCGTACCGTTTCATGGTATCTTCCATGGGCTCCATGTTGAAGAATACAGCCGGCACACCGTCGGCATCGCATTTCTTCATCATATTCTCAATGCTCTCCCTGTCAGGCGCGCATATGGCAACCACATCCGTCTTTTTGCTCAGGGCCACCTCTAATTTGGAATTGGCCGTGGATACGTCATTTGCAGCGTCCTGCATATCCAGGGTGATACCGCCCAGCTTCTCAGCCTCATTCTGCATGATAATGCGGAATCCGCTCTGGAACTGGTCGTCAAAGGCCCTCCAGATAACCGTGGCCTTCATCTCTGCCTGGGTCTCTCCCTGCTGGGCTGTGCTCTCTGTATTCCCGGCTGCTTCACTGCCTGAAGGCGCAGCCGCCTTAGTCTCCCCCTGACCCCCGGAGCAAGCCGTTAATGTTCCCATCATCACTGCTGCTGTCAACCCACATACGATTCTGTTCATGCTTTTCTTCATAAGTCTTCTTCTCCTTTTTGATATATTAATCCATCAGTGCAAATTCTCTCATTTTCCCCTTAATGAACTCTCTGGCGCAGGCCTGTGAATTGACAAACATGCCCGTGTTATACTTGAAGTCCGGCTTCTGCTTCATATCCTCAAAGGAATTGGCAACCGCAATCAATACATCTGTGGCAATATTGATTTTTCTGATGCCGTTGCGGATTGCCTCCTGCACCTGCTCCTTGGGTGTTCCCGAACCGCCGTGAAGTACAATAGGAACGTCCACCACATCGTGTATCTTTTTAAGCCTTTCAATGTTCAGATGGGGAGCCGCCGCATATACGCCGTGCTGCGTCCCGATGCTGACAGCGATGCAGTCAATGCCTGTGCGCTCCACAAATTCCCTTGCCTGCTCCGGGTCTGTCTGGGCAGATTCAGGGTCACCTTCCACCTTAAAGTTTCCTTCCTCTCCCACCAGCTTGCCCAGCTCTCCTTCCACCGTAATTCCGTAACAGTGGGCATAATCAACTACCTTTTTGGTCAGGGCCACGTTTTCCTCAAACGGCAGGGATGAGCCGTCAATCATGACAGAAGAGTATCCGGCCTGTATGGCCTGTACGCATTCCTCATATGTACGGCAGTGGTCCAGATGAAGGGCAACAGGTACGTTACAGCCAGCTGCCTTCATGGCTCTTTTAACAGTATCAACAGTCCCCTCAAAACCGCCCATCAAATCGCAGCAGTCCGTACCCGTGATAAAGATTACCGGAATATCCAACTCCGTACCTGCCTGGATTGCTGCCAAAGCAGTTTCATAGGATACAGTCACATATGCACCATAGGCAATGTTCCTCTCCTCAGCCATCTCCAAAATGTCTTTCATCGGTGATAATTTCATAAGCCTTTTCTCCTTTTATTTTTGATTTTTATGGTGATTGTATAAATACAACTCGTCTTCATAGGGCAGTATGCCGCCGGCCGCCCCCATATGCTGGACACTGCGGGAAGCAACTGAACATCCGAATCCCGCACTTTCAAAAAATGACAGTCCGCTCACCAGACCGGCCATCAGCCCGGCCATAAAGGAATCGCCTGCCCCCGTGGTGTCCACGGCCCGAATTCCTTTCGGACATTCTATATACCTCTCCTCGGAAAAATCCGTGACATAGCATCCCTTTGAACCAAGCTTGATTCCAAAATATGTAAGACCCATAGGCTTAAGGGCGCTGCTGATTTCCGGGATCTCCCGGCATCCGGTTATGGCCGATGCCTCCTCGTAGCTTGGGAAAAAAACATCTGTATAGGGCAGGACCTCCTTAAACATATTCATCCAGCAATTGCAGACTGCCCTCTGGTTAAAGGCCGCATCCATGACCGTCATCCTGCCATGTGCCTTGGCCCGTCTCAGGAGCCTGGCAAGGCCTCCCTGGTTCATCCGGTTAAAGCTGCATGCAGAACCAATGTAGACCATATCCGCTCTCTCAATGGCTTTCTCCGGCAGGTCCCTGTCATCCACCTGGTCAAAAATCGATACATCTGACAGGAAATGCCTCTCCCCATTTTCCTCAATCAGCGCAAAACTGGATGCCGTAGCATAAACCGGATCCGTTACCACATGGGAAACATCAATTCCCAGTTTCCTGCATTGGTCCAGAATAAACCTTCCATTCAGGTCATCTCCCACCCGTCCCGCCATTACGGCAGGAATGCCCAGGCGTGACAGTCCGATGGCTGTGTTAAGCGCGTCCCCGCCGCAGGCCTGTACTGGTTTCTCTATCATGGTGCAGTCCCTGCTTAATACATCCCGGTCCACCGGCCTTAAAAGGGTATCGCACACCATCATTCCAAAACTAAGCACCACCTTTTTAACCACCCCTCCTTTATCCATATGTCCGTACATACATATAATTGCACAATGTCTTGTATTTGTCAAGTACTTATGGTAAAATTATAATAAATTGTTACTTTTTCAAATTTTCCCTTGCATTTTCCACAACATGCTTTACAATATAATTGATGTTTCGTTTGTACATACATATGTATCTAAACTGAAAGGATTTTAAATTATGACCATGTTTACCAAAGAAATAAATAAAGATGTGCCCATCCCCCTTTATTACCAGTTGAAAAATATCATCAAAACAGACATTGAGAACGGAACTTTAAAGACAGGAGATACCATCCCCACTGAAATGGAAATCATGAGCCACTACAACATCAGCCGTTTTACGGTGCGCCAGGCCATCTCAGAGCTGGTAAATGAAGGTTACCTGGTCAGGAAAACCAGCAAAGGCACCTTTGTCACGGAGCCTAATAAAAAGACCAGCTTCATCAAGTCCTTTGAACCATTCCACCAGCAAATCCAGGAGCTGGGCAAAACACCCCATACAGAGCTGTTAGACATGTCCGTCATGACGCCGGACGATCGGATCAGGGAACTTCTGTGTCTTGGAGCCAATGACAAGGTCATCTCCCTGTTCAGACGGCGTTTTGCGGATGCAACGCCTGTGGTGACAATCCAGAACTACCTTCCCTACAACCTCTGTCACTTTGTGCTGAGCCATGACTTTAAGGACGTTTCACTGTATAATCTCTTTATGTCACGTCCGGAAACCTGCATTGATAACACCCGCACCATTGTTTCCGCCGAGACAGCCACCCCTGAGGATGTTAAGCTGCTGGAGGTAAAGCCCGGCAGTCCCATGCTTTGTTTCAATAACATTTCCACCACCAGCGACGGAACCATAATTGACTATGCCTATGCCCATTACCGTGGGGATATGAATAAGTTTGAAATTAACGAAAGCCCCAAATAATCCGTCTGCCATATCGCCACATAAAAACAGCGGGACCGGAATGCATATCATCCGGTCCCGCTGCTGCGCTTTCCCTATTCACCTTTCCCAAACACAGAAGCAATCTTAATATCCAGCTTCCCGCACCACTCCCTAAGCACATCCTCCTTGCAGAAGGACACGGAAAAATCCTCCAGTTCAAGTTCCAGAGGTATGTCTGTCTTAATGGTGGCCAATTCCTTAGACAGCCTGGCGGCGGCTTCCCCGCACAGTTCCCCCTCCTCCCCTGTCTTGGTCAGGGATTTGTAGGGAGAACGGCTGATTCCCAGGCTGTTCTTCCAGAAGTCCTGCAGCTCCTTAAGCTCTTTCTTATCCTGCTCCGCCTCATGTATCACCTCATAAATATTCTCCACGGTGCCGTATTCTCCCAGCAAAAGAGGAGCCGCGCTGGCAACGCCCCTGACTCCCGGAATATTATCCGAGGTGTCTCCCTGGATTCCCTTCAGGTCCGTAATCTGCTCCGGCCACACCCCTTCCTCGGAATACACGGTCTCAGCCGTAAACTCAAAGGTCTTTTCCGGCAGGTTCACCGATGCCTTATCCAGGCCGTAAAGCCCGTAATACTTGTCGTAGAGCTCCTCCGTCTTCTCCTGTCTGGCCTGGACCATCCAGGCCCTTACATTGTACGCATCACTCACAAGCTGCAGATAATCATGGTCCTTGGTCATCACCACCACGGGTACCTGCTCCCTGAATTTATGGACAAGGCTTCCCGCATAGTCATCCGCCTCATACCGGTCGCTGTAGAGCACCTTAAAGCCTGCTTCCTCCAGAATCCGCTCCATCAGCACGAACTGCTGCTTAAGGGGCTCCGGTGTTCTGCTTCTGGTACCCTTATACTCAGGATACAGTTCCCTGCGGAAGGTATCCCTTGTCTTGTCAAACACAAATGCCACGTAGGCCGGCTGCTGCTTTTTCAGCAGGGAAGCAACGGCCTTCAGTACCCCCATGATGCCGTTGGTATAGGTCCCGTCTGATGCGTGGAGTATTTTTCCGTAATGCTTTTCCTTCTCCTCGTCGGTCTTGGCGAACATGATTTCCCTGGGTAACACTGCATAGTAACAGGTTGACAGCAGGGATGAGCCGTCAACAATCACGAATTTTCTTTCTGACATCCTGATTCCATCTCTTTCTTACGTATTCTGTCATTGTGCGGGGCATTATCCTTACCTGCGGTGATGCCTGTCCCAGATTCCGGCAAACAGCAGGGCGGCTACAATGAATACCAGCACTATCAATCGTTCCGTCTGTCCCATATGGCTCCTCCTTCCGGAGACACGACCGTAACGGGAAGTCACAGTTTCCTCAAAACAGTATCATACACCAGTTTTGTCCTGGCGTCAAAGAGAACCCACAGAATCTGTTCCAGTTCACCCGGATGCTCTGCCACAAATTTCCTGGCAGTTCCTATGGCGGTTTCTGCTGCCAGCTCCACCGGGAAATGGTATATGCCGGTGGAGACAGAGGGAAACGCAATCCGCTTCACCCCATTTTCCAGGGCCAGCAAAAGGGAATTCCTGTAGCAGGAGGAAAGCTTCTCCTGCTCACCGCATGTCCCGCCGTTCCACACAGGACCCACGGTGTGGATGATGTACCGGCATTCCAGGTTGTAAGCCTTTGTAATCTTGGCCTGTCCTGTCTTACATCCGCCTAACATCCTGCATTCATGCAGCAGTTCCTTTCCCGCGGCCCTGTGGATTGCCCCGTCCACCCCTCCTCCTCCAAGGAGGGATGAGTTGGCCGCATTGACAATTGCATCCATTCCGGTTATCTTCGTTATATCACCTAATACAGTACCTATGACTGTGTTGTTTTCATTCTTCATAGCTGGCCTCCTCTGATTTCTTTCCTTTAATTATACCATATAACCCCTCAGTCCTGACAGCAGTAATTCACCGATTTTCCCCGCCCCGCTGTCAGCCGCAAAGGTATGGACCAGGCTGGCCTTATCCCTGCCAAGGATGTTCTCCAGCTCTGCAAAGGAAAGCAGGCCTTTGAGATACAGCTTTACGATTTCCATGGGTCCGCTTCCGATTTCCGCCACCAGCTCTAAATGTGTCATGCTTTACCTTCTTTCTGCCTTTTTCAACCTTCCATTAAAAATGCCGGCCTAATAATATATGCAGGCATATTCCAGAATATTCCTGTTGGCAGCCATATAAATCCTTTGAAATCATGAGAATCTTTCGCTTTCCCTATGGTAAAATTAATCATTCCATTAAAAAAAGTCAGCTTTTTGTAAGAAACATTACGCTTCATTACATTTCACTGACTTTCGTTGCAATTCATCCTGAACTATGGTATATTCACATCAGGTCAGAAATGACGCTAGCCCGGCAGCTTCCACAGCCCCATGTTGTGGAAGCACCGGGCTCCCCCCAAGAATCTTTATCTGAAGAACCCTATCTGAAAAATCTTCATTCGTACCGCTTTTCATCATTCTTCGTATTTCCAGATTTGTACCTCACCAGAATATCCCTCAAACGTACGTTTAATAATATCCTCCACAACATTCCAGTCGCCGCCCGCGCTGCCGCATCCTATCTTATAGGGAAATGCCACTGTTTCGTTTTTGTCCCTGGCTTCCAAAAAGCTCCGGATTTCTCCCATGGCTCTTTCCAATGCATCATAGTCGGTATAGACCATCTTTTTCCTGCCGTAATCATCCTGTCCGTACAGATTGCCAATCAGAAACCAGCGTCCGTCCTTTTCCACAGGCTGGGCAGACACCCGTCCCAGCAGCTTGGAGGTATCCCCGTTTTCCTTTTCAATCCACTGCTTCGTAATCCGTTTATAGGTCTTCTCCACCTCGGGAAACAGCTTCTTAACCTGTCCTGCGATTCCATAGCCGAATGCGCCCTGGCAGTTCACCTGGTGGCACAGAATATCTGCCTTTGAATCAAATATGCTGCCATTGTAATACTGAATCATAAGTTCCTCCTCTATCCTATGTTATCTACTGTATTTCTTATGTTATCTACTGTATTTCTTATGTTATCTACTGTATTTCTTACTCCACATCCACGATTTTTCGCTTCTGTGATTTTCCTGCACAAAACGCACAGTATCTTTCATGATGCTGTCCGCCTGTTTATATCATGTCCCGATTCTCCGTCCGGCCCAGCAGATAGTCCACGGAACAGCCGAAATAGTCCGCCAGCTTTACCAGTGAAACCGCGTTTGGCACGCTCCTTCCGTTTTTCCAGTCGCTGATGTTTCCCATGGATACATCCAGCTCCCTGGATACCTGGCTGGTGCTGCCCTTCCGCCTGATTTCCACAAACAGATTCTTCAAGTCAATCCTGTACTGTACCACATTCCATTCCCCCAATTCCAGTAAAAAGTTGTGTCGAATCTATCATAAATGCCGGGAAGAAAATTGTAAATGAAAATATACACAAAAGTCCTTCAATAATTTGTAAGTATTTCTTCAAATTCCGTCCATGAATATCATGTATAATAGTTACAATTAGGGTATTGCCCGGTATACAAAGGAGGATTGTTATGGATACAAACAAGAAAATATTGATAGGAGCCATTGGCGCTGCCGTTGTCATCGGCGGCGTTGCCATTGGCCTCATACTCAGCAAGACGCCGGAAAAGGCAGGCCTGTCCACCATACATACGCAAGCAGCCACGGAAGCTCCCAAGGAGTCCCTTCCCGCCACCACCCAGGCCCCGGAGACTGATGAGACCACAGAGACCCAGGAGGGCGCTGCTTCCAGTGTTTCCGCTTCCATCGAGACCTATACATCCGGAAAGATATCCATCCAGTATCCTGCGGTGGACCAGCTGGACAGCGCCTCAAAAAAGGACAAAATTAATGAATTGTTAAAGACCAACGCCCTGTCCGTCATAAAGGCCAATGACATCGACGAGGCAAACGATACCCTGGACATCAAGTGCAAGGTGATTTCCGTGGACCGCAAACGTCTCACCGCCACTTACACCGGCACTCTGTCCGCAAAAGGAGCCGCCCGTCCGGTTAATCTGTTTTATTCCAACACAGTCAATCTGCTTCAGGCCCAGAACCTGGGACTGGATGATTTTACCGACGCCTACACAATGGCCGGATATGTGCTCAGCGACGATGTGAAGTTTTCAGGCATTTCCTCTGATGTGGAGGCCCAGGTCCTGAGCTACCTCTCTTCCATGGATTTGGATTCCCTGACCGCTGTCTTTAACAGCGCGGATTTCCCTCTGTCGTCAGAGACTCAGTGGCCTGAATCCTTCAGCTATGAAAAACAGGGAACCATCTACTTCTCACTGCCTGTTCCCCATGCCCTGGGAGACTATGTGCTGGTTGCATTTGACCCCACCACCAAATAGTCCTTTTACCGGGATTTGTCTTGTGCCGATTTTAAGACAAGGTCCGGGGTTGATATCATAAGATATTTGATATATAATTATCATTAATTCTAATAGATAAAGGAGCAGCAAAACTTATGGATAACGTAATGGTATTTGACCACCCTTTGATTCAGCACAAGATTTCCATTTTGCGCAATAAAGCCACCGGAACCAATGAATTCCGCGCCCTCATAGAGGAAATTGCCATGCTGATGGGCTATGAGGCCCTCCGTGACCTTCCTCTGGAGGATGTGGAGGTGGAGACACCCATCGAGACATGCATGACTCCCATGATTGCCGGACGCAAGCTGGCCGTAGTTCCGATTCTCAGGGCGGGACTTGGCATGGTAAACGGCATCCTGGCCCTGGTTCCCAGCGCAAAGGTAGGTCATATCGGTTTATACAGGGACGAAGTCACACACGAACCTCATGAATATTACTGCAAGCTTCCAAACCCCATTGAAGAGCGTACCATCATCGTCACAGATCCCATGCTGGCTACTGGCGGATCCGGCGTTTCAGCCGTTGACTTCATCAAGGAACACGGCGGGAAGAAAATCAAATTCATGGCTATCATAGCTGCTCCGGAAGGCCTTAAGCGTCTCCATAACGCCCATCCCGATGTACAGATTTACGTGGGACATCTGGACCGCTGCCTGAATGAGAACGCCTATATCTGCCCCGGACTGGGAGATGCCGGAGACCGTATCTTCGGAACAAAATAACAGGAAATATTACCGGGATATTAAACGCATAAACCGGAAGCCGTTCACTGCATATCGCAAGTCCGGCTTCCGTTTTTTATATGTTCTCTGTCTGTTCCGTCTTTTTATTCTGTCAGTACTGTCTGGCTTATTTTACTACCTTAAGCCCGCCCTTTCCCTTCTCAGGTGCTTCCTGCTCTGCTTCCACTTCCCTGGCCTCTTTTACAACGATGTTGTCCTGGCCCTTGTAAATGGAGTCAGAGGGAACACATCCACGTACGCTGGACAGCGGGTATACATTGGAATTACGTCCAATGACAGTTCCCGGATTCAGTACGCTGTTGCAGCCAATCTCAGCGTGGTCGCCCAGGATGGCGCCGAATTTCCTGCGTCCTGTCTCCACATCCCCGTCCTCAGCATGAACCTTTACAAGACCCTTGTCAGCCTTCACATTGGAAGTCACTGCGCCGGCTCCCATATGTGCCTTATAGCCCAGGATGGAATCGCCCACATAGTTGAAATGAGGCACCTGCGCCTCGTCAAAGATGATGGAGTTCTTGATTTCACAGGAATTGCCGATGACAACGTGCTGTCCAAGGATAACGCTTCCCCTTAAAAAGGCGCCGTTGCGTATCTGTACCTTTGGTCCGATAATCATAGGTCCGCCCATGGCAGTGGTGGGAGCCATCTGTGCTGTCTTGTGAATCCAGATATTCTTTCCAATCTTCTTGTATTCGTTCTCCGGAAGGCTGGCACCCAGACTTTCGATGAAGCCATTGATGTCACCCAGAACTTCCCATGGATACTCATGGCCCTCAAACAGCTTTTCTGCGATTGTATGGCTTGTGTCTAACAGTTCTTTGATTTTCATCTGTTCCAGTTTCATAAATTAATTCTCCTTTTTTGTTTTATAGAATGCGGCTGCCGCGTCAAAATAACCTCTCATATTGTACTGGTTATTCATGCGGATGACATTGACTGTCCTGCCGGCAACAAAACGATTCAGCTTTTCCATATACTCATCTGAGGTTATGGACCCCTCCGCAACATAGGTGAGTCCCTTTTCCCAGCTGGCTGTCAGCTCCGGATTCAGAAGCTGGCGGATGGACTGGTCCACCACGTCATAGACCATTTCCCCTAAAAGGGATGGCGTAATAACCTGGGTCTTCTTGTTCAGGTTCAGATACTTGATATTAAACAGTTTCTTAAGTATCTCAGCCCTGGTAGCACTGGTGCCTATGCCGCTGCCCTTAATCTGGGCCCGCAGCTCCTCGTCCTCTATGAGCTGGCCCGCATTTTCCATGGCCAGAATCATGGAACCGGAGGTATAGCGCTTGGGAGGCGATGTCTCGCCTTCCTTTATGTTCAGCTCCACCAAAGTAAGTATATCATTTTTTTTCAATTCTGCAAGTATCTGGAGCAATACTGTCCTGTCAACTTTTGGAGAAATGGCGTTTTGGGCACCGTCTTTTGCCTCATCCCTTGCCTCGTCAAAGGACTCCTCCACCCCGTTCTTATTTGCCAGGTTCACATCTGCTACCTTGAGATATCCCGGTTCGGACAGAACCTTAAAATTAGCAAAAAAATGTTCCTTCAGGCGCTCCAGCTCCAGGCTGTATTTCTGATAAACCGCCGGAGGATAAAATATGCTTAAAAACCTTCTGCATATGACCTGATACACCTTTTCAGACAAAGGCGGAAGTCCCCTCAGGTTTCCAAGTCCCTGGCCGGTGGGGACGATGGCATAGTGGTCCGTTATCTGCTTGTCATTGACATAACGTGTCTTGGCAATTCCCTTATAGGAGCCCATATTCAGCACCTCATCCGCAAATGCCGCCATGGGCGCGTAATTCTTAAGGCCGCCGATATTCTTTTGAATCTCTTTGGACACTGCCGTGGACAGGACCCTGGCATCGGTTCTGGGGTAGGTGACCATCTTCTTCTCATACAGCTCCTGCACCACCTTAAGTGTCTCATCCGGGCTGATTTTAAACATCTTGGAACAGTCGTTCTGAAGCTCCGCCAGATTGTAGAGAAGGGGCGGATTCTTGGTCTCCTTTTTCTTCTCCTTGGAGAGCACAGTGGCTGTGAGAGGCGGCTCTTCCGTCAATAAGACTGCCAGCCCCTCTGCCTGCTGCCTGTCCTTAAAGCCGTTGTCCTTATACAGATAGGGGGTTCCGAAATAACGGGAACCTTCCACTGCCTTCCACTCCGCCTCAAAGGGAACCGGCTGGCCGTCCTTGCCTGCCGCCTCCAAGGAGCCAATGACCCTGTAAAAGGGGGTCTTCACAAAACCGCGTATTTCCCGTTCCCTGCGCACAACCATTCCCATGACACAGGTCATGACCCTGCCCACGGACAGAACCGTAAACTTGGTTCCCAGATAATTTGACAGGGCAGGTCCGTATTTGAGGGTCAGCACCCTGGAAAAATTAATTCCCATGAGGTAGTCCTCCTTGGCCCTTAAATAGGCGGAGTCAGACAGGTTGTCATACTCTGTCTCATCTCTGGCCTCGCGGATTCCCCTCAATATCTCTTCCTCTGTCTGGGAGTCAATCCACACCCTTTTCTGCTTCTTATCCTTTACCCCGGCCATCTGGGCCACCAGGCGGTATATGTACTCTCCCTCGCGTCCCGAGTCCGTACACACATAGATGGTATCGATATCGGGCCGGTTCAAAAGACCCTTGACGATTTCAAACTGCTTGGATACATTGCTTATGACTTCGTACTTGAATTCCTTTGGAAGGAATGGCAGTGTCTGAAGGCTCCAGCGCTTAAACTTCATGTCGTAGGCTTCCGGATAACTCATGGTCACCAGATGCCCCACGCACCACGTCACCACTGCCTGCTCAGACTCTATATACCCGTCGCCCCGCCGTCCCCGTATCTTAAGCGCTTCGGCAAACTGCTGGGCCACACTGGGCTTTTCTGCTATGTATAATGATTTTGACATCCAATCCCTCATTTACTTTCTTCATACGCGCCATCCCCCGGATTTGTCCGGCAGATTTCCATGGCGGCAGGGCGCATATTATAATAGTATACCATTAAATTCCCTTTGCCGCAATCAAAAAAACCATGAAGCGCCAACTATGGCAGAACCCTCATGGTTTTCCTGCATAAACTACTATAACGACATTCCAGAGGTGACTTCCATGCCTGGAAGCTGGCAGTATCAGCCTTATCTCACCACATATGATTCATTCATATTTTACAATGCAATCGGGGAACATCCCGATTACTTCTACCGGCCCATAGCCGTGGCAAAACAGGTGGTAAACGGGACCAACTACCGGTTCATGACCATAGCCGAACCGGAGCAGTCAGATCTGACTCCCCATTTTGCCATCGTGGAAATCTATCAGCCCCTTGAAGGCAGGGCCTATGCAACTAAATTTACGCCTGTTTAGCCAAAAATTTATAGACGGTCCTGGTGCTGTACTCGTCCCCTGCTTTCAGTAAGGGGGACGGGAACTGGGGCTTATGGACCGCGTCCGGATAATACTGGGTCTCAAAGCAGAACGCGTGGCGGTAATCATAGCGGGCTCCGCCCTTACCCGGCATCTCATCCTGCAGGAAATTAGCTGTATAAAACTGGATTCCGGGCAGGTCCGTATAGCATTCCAGCACGCGGCCGCTGGCCGGGTCCATGGCCTTTGCAGCCAGGGCCAGTTCTCCTTCTTCCTTATCCAGCACCCAGTTGTGGTCATATCCTTTTCCGAATACAAGGGCCTCAAAATCAGCGCCTATATCCCGTCCAATAGCCTTCATCTCTGTAAAGTCCATGGGAGTGCCTGCCACAGGAGCAATCTCTCCCGTAGGAATGGAGACCTCGTCCGCCGGTGTATAGCGGGACGCGTTAAGCCACACCTCCTGCTTCATCACATCGCCGCTGTCATGTCCTGCCAGGTTAAAATAGCTGTGGTTGGTGAAATTGGCAACCGTATCCTTATCGCAGGCCATATGATAATCCAGCACAAGACTGTCCTCGTCTGTCAGGGTATAGCTCACCGTAATCCTAGCATTGCCCGGATATCCCTGGTCTCCGTCCGGACTCTCCAGATAAAAGTCCAGCCTGCTGCCTGCCTCTGTCTCTGAGGACCTGCAGTCCCAAACCCTGTCGTGGTACAGGTCAGGCCCGCTGTGAAGGTTGTTGGGGCCGTTATTGGCCTCCAGCTTATAATCCTTACCGTCAATGGTGATGACGGCCCCGCCAATCCGGTTGGCATTGCGGCCAATGGGCGCACCGAAGTGGGCAGGATTCCTGCGGTAGCTGTCCAAATCATCGTATCCCAGCACCACATCCGCCATGTTCCCGTCCTTATCAGGCACCACCATGGAGACCCACACGCCTCCCAGAGTGATGAACGAGGCGGATACCCCATTCTTATTGGTCAGTGTATACTTGTAAACCTCTGTACCGTCGGGCATTTTCCCGAATGAATTTTTCTCAATTGCCATGATTTTCTTCACCCCTTCTCCATGCAGTACTAAATATATCCCCTGGCTGTCAAAAGCTCTGCGCAGAGTACGGCTCCGCCTGCCGCTCCTCTTACCGTGTTGTGGGACAAACCGATGAATTTATAATCATACACAGTGTCCTCCCTCAGACGGCCCACGGAAATTCCCATTCCCCTCTCAAAGTCCACGTCTGCCGTTACCTGGGGACGGTTATCCTCCTCAAGGTACTGGATGAACTGTGCCGGGGCGCTGGGAAGCTTAAGCTCCTGGGGAACTCCCTTAAACTCCCTGAGTTTCTGAATCAGCTGTTCCTTTGTCACCTTTTTCCTGAACTTCACAAATACGGCAGCCGTGTGGCCGTTCAGTACCGGTACCCTTACGCACTGGCAGGTGATGACAGGACTTTTTGCCTTGACTATAACGCCGTCCTCAATGGTTCCCCAGAGACGAAGGGGTTCCTGCTCGCTCTTTTCTTCCTCGCCGCCGATATAGGGGATGATGTTGCCTTCCATCTCCGGCCAGTCCTTAAATGTCTTTCCCGCGCCGGAAATAGCCTGATATGTAGTGGCCACCACCTCGTACGGCTCAAATTCCTTCCATGCTGTCAGCACCGGCGCATAGCTCTGGATGGAGCAGTTGGGCTTTACCGCAATAAATCCCCTCTCTGTCCCAAGTCTCTTCTTCTGGAAGGGGATCACGTCAAAATGCTCAGGATTGATCTCCGGCACTACCATGGGAACATCCGGCGTCCAGCGGTGGGCGCTGTTGTTGGATACCACAGGCGTCTCTGTCTTGGCGTATGCCTCCTCGATGGCCTTGATTTCATCCTTTGTCATGTCCACGGCGCTGAATACAAAATCAACTCCCGCCGCAGCCTTCTCCACCTCATTTACATTCATCACAACCAGCTTTTTTACAGCCTCCGGCATGGGGGTAGTCATTTTCCAGCGGTCTCCCACAGCTTCCTCATACGTTTTGCCGGCAGAGCGCGGGCTGGCAGCCACTGTCACTACCTCGAACCACGGATGGTTCTCTAAAAGGGCAATGAAACGCTGCCCTACCATGCCTGTTGCGCCTAATATTCCAACCTTCAGCTTCTTTTCCATAAATCATTCTCCTCATTATCCTGATTTTCCCGCCCTCCGGAACTGTCACTGAACTGTTATGGAACTGTTACATTGAATCCACGGTACGGCGAATCTTTCCCTATCCTATACCAAACAACGGAAAAAATCAAGATTTATTCGCTAGAAAAATACATTTGTGCGTATCATAAAGACATTTCCATTTTTTTGTATGCAACACCACCATTGCATCAGGAAACCAGGGACAATGCCACCTCCATCATCTGGGTAAAGCTGGTCTCCCTTTCCATGGCAGAGGTGGCTTCCCCGGTGACCATGGAATCCGATATGGTCAGCACGGCCAGGGCATTGACACCGGCCGCGGCCGCGTTGGCCGCCGCTTCCATCTCCACGGCCAGGACTCCCATGTCCGCCCAGGTCATTCCTCCCTGCACCTGTTTGGGCGGGGCATAGAACATGTCTGAGCTGAGCACATTGCCCACATGGAAGGACAGTCCCCGCTCCCTGGCAGCGGCCACGGCCCGCTCCAACAGGCCGTAGCTGCACACCGGCGAGTAATCGCCCGGCAGTCCGAACAGGCGCACAAAATTGCTGGTGGTGCAGGCCCCCATGGCAAACACCATGTCACGCACATGGACATCCGGCATCAGGGCCCCGGCCGTGCCCACCCGTATCAGGTTCTTACAGCCGTAAAAGTGGATCAGCTCATAGGAATAGATGCCGATGGAGGGACACCCCATCCCGGTGCCCATGACAGATACCGGCCTGCCCTTATAGGTTCCCGTGTATCCAAGCATGTTCCTGGTCCCGTTAAACTGCTTCACATCCTCCAGAAAATGCTCCGCGATATACTTTGCCCTCAGGGGGTCTCCCGGAAGCAGGATTGTCTCGGCGATTTCTCCTTTTTCAGCCCCGATATGGGGCGTGGGTGTATTAGATGATGACATGGCGTATACCTCCTTTTCTACAGCCGCACTTTGCTGCCTTTCCCGTCCCTCTTAGCCAGTTTCAGACGGTTTAAATGGACTTCCTTACCTTTGTAATCCACAATGGGATTCTCACCAATCAGATACAGCTTCTCCAGCTCCTCATTCTTGGACAGCCGGATGCCTCTGACGCCTCTGGATGCCTTTTTTAGCATGGATATTTCCTCCAGGGCAAACCGCAGGAACACGCCTCCTGTTGTCTGGATCACCACCTCGGTCTCGCCCTCCACCGGTATCACGGCCGCCAGTTCATCCCCATCCTGGAGCTTGGTGGCTGCCACCACCCGGTTATTGGTCTCAAATTCCTCCGCAGGCACCTGCTTTACCATGGCCATCCTAGTGGCGAATACAAATATCCTGCCCTTCATGTTCTCCGCGCTGGTCAGGTAAACAATGGTATCCTTGGCGCCGTCGAATTTACTCAGATTTTCAATGGGCGTTCCCTTATCCCTCAGCTTGCCGGCCGGCACATCCATGGCCTTAATCTGGTACAGGCTGCCGCTGGCCGCAAAGAGACAGATTTTGTCCGTGTTCAGACATTTCACCACATGTACCTGCTCATTGTCCACGGTTTCCCGGTTCCGATCATAGGTGGACTTATCTAACAGCTTGCAGTATCCGAACCGGTCCATCACAAAGACCATCTCCTGGACAGCCACAGCGCTCTCATCGTACACTGCCTCAGGTCCGTCCTCAATCAGGGTGCGCCTGGGGGTGGCGAACTCAGCCTTGATGGCCGCCAGATCTTCCTTGATGACACGGTCCATCTGGACCCTGCTTCCCAGGATTTTCTTATACTCCGCAATCTTCCTTAGGGTTTCCTTGTGCTCCTTTTCCAGGGCCAGGATTTCCAGTCCGATTAACTTATAGAGCCGCATTTCCAGAATAGCGGATGCCTGGCGCTCCGTAAAGGAAAGCTTCTTTGCGTCCTCCTCGAAACCCGGCACCTTGAAATGGATGTTGGTAACATCGCCTGTGGTCAGACACGCCCTGGCATCCTTTAAGTTTTTGGATCCCCTCAGGATGGCTATGATCAGGTCAATACAGTCGCAGGCCGCAATAAGTCCTTCCTGTACTTCCTTTTTATCCATTTCCTTCTGGAGAAGGACATTGTATTTGCGCTCCGTGTTCTCATACTGAAAGTTGAGGAAATTTCTCAGGATTCCCTTCAGGTTCAGAGTTTCAGGGCGGCCGTCCGCAATGGCCAGCATATTGACCCCAAAGGTATCCTCCAGCTTTGTCTTCTTATAGAGGATATTTTTTATCTTGTCAATATCCGCATCCTTGCGCAGCTCCAGCACGATGCGGATACCCTCTTTGTTGGACTGGTTGGAGATATCCACCACGTCCGTCAGCTTCTTGCTCTCCACCAGATCGGCCACATCCACCAGAAACTTATTGATTCCGGCGCCAATCATGGTATAGGGAATCTCTGAGATAATCAGCTTATCCTTGTCCGCCTTGCGCTTTCCAAGCTCCACCTCGAACTTGCCCCTGAGCTTGATTTTGCCCATGCCTGTCTCGTAAACTTGCGGCAGCTCGCTCTTATTGGCAATGACGCCGCCAGTGGGAAAATCCGGCCCCGGCATAAACTCCATCAGCTCCTGTGTGGTCACCTCCGGATTATCAATATACGCCTGGACCGCGTCCACCACCTCGCCCAGGTTGTGGGGCGGAATGCTTGTGCTCATGCCCACGGCAATGCCCTCCGCCCCGTTAATCAGCAGGTTTGGGACCCTGACGGGAAGCACCTCCGGTTCCTTTTCCGTCTCGTCGTAGTTGGGCACAAAATTCACGGTTTTATCCAGATCCTTTAAATAGACCTCCTCCGCAAACTTCTCCAGACGCGCCTCCGTATAACGCATGGCGGCTGCCCCGTCTCCTTCTATGGAGCCGAAGTTGCCGTGTCCGTCCACCAGGGCCATGCCCTTCTTGAAATTCTGGCTCATGACCACCAATGTCTCGTAAATGGAGCTGTCGCCGTGGGGATGGTACTTACCCATGGTATCGCCCACGATACGCGCCGATTTCCTGTGGGGCTTATCGTGGTCCAGATGGAGCTCCCTCATATCATAGAGGACCCGGCGCTGTACCGGTTTTAAGCCGTCCCTCGCATCAGGGATAGCCCTTGCAGTGATGACGCTCATGGAATAGTTCATGTAGCTTCTCTGCATTTCCTCACTGTATTCAGTCCGTAATATCTTTTCAGCCATGTTCTAATTGTCTCCTGTCTATGCGTCAATCTCCGCCTCGTCCGCGTGCTCATAAATGAACTGGCGGCGCGGTCCCACCTCGGTGCCCATGAGCATCTCTGTTATCTCCGTAGCCATCCTGGCATCCTCTATCTCCACCCGCTTAAGAACCCGGCGCTCCGGGTCCAGAGTGGTCTCCCACAGCTGTTCCGCGTCCATCTCACCCAGACCTTTATAGCGTTGCAGCGTAAAGTCGCCGGTATGGGTCTTCCTGTAACGCTCCAGCTCCTTTTCATCGTACAGATACTGTTCCTCCCCCCGCTTAGGGATCACCTTAAACAGGGGCGGCATGGCAATATACACATGACCGTCATAAATCAGTTCCGGCATAAAGCGGTAAAGGAAGGTGAGAAGCAGGGTGTCGATGTGGCTGCCGTCCACATCGGCATCGGTCATCAGGATGATTTTGTCATAGCGCAGCTTGGTGATGTCAAAGTCATTGCCGTATCCTTCTGAGAAACCGCAGCCAAAGGTATTGATCATGGTCTTGATTTCCGCATTGGCCAGGACCTTATCCATGGACGCCTTCTCAACGTTGAGGATTTTTCCCCTGATGGGCAGGATGGCCTGGTACTGGCGGTTCCTGGCAGTCTTGGCAGAGCCGCCGGCGGAATCCCCCTCTACAATGAATATCTCACACCTGGAGGCATCCCGGCTCTCGCAGTTTGCCAGCTTACCGTTGCTGTCAAAGGAAAATTTGGACTTGGTCAGCATGTTGGTCTTGGCCTTTTCCTCGGCCCGGCGAATCTTGGCTGATTTTTCCGCACAGCCAATGACTCCCTTTAACACCTCCACATTGCGGTCAAAGTAAAGCTGCAGCTCGTCCCCTGTCACCGTGAAAACGGCCTTGGTAGCGTCGGCGCTGGCCAGCTTTGTCTTTGTCTGTCCCTCAAAGATGGGGTCGGGATGCTTTACCGCGATAACGGCCGTCATGCCGTTCCTGGTATCGGCTCCCGTAAAGTTGGTGTCCTTATCCTTTAAAATGCCGATTTCCCTGGCATAGCTGTTAATCAGCGCCGTGAATTTGGTCTTGAAGCCAGCCAGATGGGTGCCGCCCTCCTGGGTAAAGATGTTGTTGCAGAAGCCCAGTATGTTCTCCTCAAATGTATCCACGAACTGGATGGCGGCCTCCACCTCCACCTTGTCCACGGTCCCTTTAAAGTAAATGGGGTCGTGTACCGGCGTCTTGCCGGAGTTCAGCTCCCGCACATAGGCAACAATGCCCTCCGGCTCATGGAAGGCCACCTTCTCCCCCTCTCCGGGCCGCTTGTTCTCATAATAAAGGGTCAGATTGGGATTTAAGTATGCAGTCTCGTGCAGGCGGCTCTTGAGCCATTCCGCTTTGAAGCGGGTTTTCTCAAATATATCGCCGTCAGGCAGGAAATTGATACAGGTACCGGTCTCCCGCGTCTTTCCAATCACAGGGAGAAGTCCGTTCTCCAGCTTGATGACAGGACGCCCCTTTTCATATTCATCGTGATAGATGAAGCCGTCCCTGTAAACCTTAAGGTCCATATGGGCCGACAGGGCATTAACTACGGAGGAACCCACACCGTGAAGTCCTCCGCTGGTCTTATAAGCGTCGTTATCGAATTTACCGCCTGCATGAAGGGTGGACAGTACGATTCTTGCGGCTGATATGCCCTTTTTGTGAAGCCCGACCGGAATACCGCGTCCGTTATCACGGACCGTACAGGAACCGTCGGCTTCCAATGTCACCCACACACTGCTGCAGAATCCGGCCAGGTGCTCATCCACCGCATTATCAATGATTTCATAAATCAGATGGTTTAACCCCTTGGAGCCCACACCTCCTATATACATACCAGGACGCTTACGGACCGCCTCCAATCCTTCCAGCACCGTAATACTGTCCGCATTATATTGTTCCTTTGCCATTCTATTCCTCCATATTGCCATGTACAGATGCGTACATATGTTTCGTCTTATAGTATTAAACCATATTTAAATTGTTTTGGCAAGTTCCGGCCATGAGAAATTCCCGTATGCATGCGGATTCCCTTCTGTTTTCGGGATAATACCCGGACCCAATTCATGGAAATACATAGAAATTATTATGGAATTTTACAAAAATAAGAAAATACACTTGAATTTTCCAAAATACATGATATAATATCAGTGTTGTGCAGATGTAGTTCATCGGTAGAACACCAGCTTCCCAAGCTGGGGAGGCGGGTTCGATTCCCGTCATCTGCTCTTAAGGCCTTGCGTGTGCAGGGCTTTTTTGTTGTCCTGAATATGTGTTTTTATCTTCTGCTTTTTTCTTTCCGCAAAACAATAACAGGCCGCCCGGTCCGCTGTGACTGGGTGGCCTGTTATTATTATAATCCTTCTTCTCATTTTTTGCTTTTTCTATTCTTATCCCTCAAGAAATCCGGCTCTTTACAGCACCTTATCCAGAAAGCTCCTGGTCCGTTCCTCCCTGGGATTTCCAAACACTTCATCCGGGGTCCCTTCCTCTACAATGTAGCCGTCATCCATGAACACCACCCGGTCCGCCACCTCCCTGGCAAATCCCATCTCATGGGTAACCACCACCATGGTCATGCCGTCGGCTGCCAGCTGCTTCATGACCTCCAGCACCTCTCCTACCATCTCAGGATCCAGGGCGGATGTGGGCTCGTCAAACAGCATAATGTCCGGATTCATGGCAAGGGAGCGCGCGATGGCCACCCTCTGCTTCTGTCCGCCGGAGAGCTGTCCCGGATAGGCGTCCGCCTTGTCCGCCAGCCCCACGCGGGCCAGCAGCTCAAGGGCCTTCCTGCCGGCTTCCTCTTTTCCCATAAGCTTTAATTCCGTGGGAGCTAACGTAATGTTCTCCTTCACCGTGAGATGAGGGAACAGGTTGAAATGCTGGAACACCATTCCGATGTTTTCCCGCACTTTATTAATGTTGGTGTTAGGGTCGGATATGGGATGGCCGTCCACCACCACATGGCCGGATGTAATCTTCTCCAGTCGGTTCATACACCGCAGAAACGTACTTTTGCCGGAACCGGAGGGGCCTATCATACATACAACTTCCCCCTCTCTTATCTCTATACTGATGTCCTTAAGGACTTCCAGCTTTCCGAAATTCTTTTTCAGGTTATGTACTGAAATCTTATTTTCCATAGGACACTCTCCTCTCCACATACTTGGCAATCCTGGACAGAATCGTGCAGACTACCAGATAAAACAGGGCCACGCAGATCCAGATGGGCATAACCATGGAAGCGGAATTGGCCGCAATAATCTTGCCGTTCTGGGTCAGCTCCCTGGGTCCGATGACAGACACAAGGGATGTGTCCTTCAGGGAGATGATGAACTGGTTGATGATGGAGGGCAGCATGGTCCTGAATGCCTGGGGCAGGATTACCTTGCGCATGGCCTTGCCGTAGGAAAGTCCCAGGCTTCTTGCCGCCTCCATCTGGCCCTTGTCAACAGCCTCGATGCCTCCGCGGATAATTTCCGCCATATAGGCACCAGCGTTAAGGCTCAGGGCCACGCAGCCCGCCGTAAACGCGCCGCCTATATTGCTCCACTGGAAACCATATGGCTTCAGGACGCTTCCCACACCGTACATCATAATCATGACCTGTACCAGCAGGGGCGTGCCACGTATAATGTCAATATAGACATCGGAAATGAGTTTTAATATCTTAAAATCCGAGACCTTGAACAGGCCGAAAATAACACCCAGAACCGTGGCGCAGAGCAGAGATATCACGGTCATCTGCAGGGTGATTCCCAGAGCCTTAAAAAATGATGGGTAATACTGTGTTATGATGTTTACAATCTGCATACTATCATCCTTTTCTAATTATTCGTTGACGTGCGTCATTCCAGGGATATCCTTCCATGCCCATGGAACGTTATAGCCAAATTTAAAGCACTTAAGCAAAACCGCTATGGCCTTCGTGTAATTGCTTTAAATTCATCCATAACCCGCCGGCATTGAAAAGACGGCATTAACGCCGGATGTAAAAGCACCGGCATTGAGGCACCGGCCCTGCATTCAGCAGGAACCGGCGTCTGGCAGCACTGCCTGGGGTTTTGTCCGGCAGTCCTTATTTTGCAATGTAAGTATTCAATATCTCATCGTATCTGCCGCTTGCCTTGATGTTCTCCAGTCCCTTGTTGAACATCTCCACCAGCTCCGGATTAGCGCCCTTTAAGGTTGCGAAACCATAGGAGGAACCCTTCTCCATGGGTGTGGGAAGTGTGAGGCCCAGTCCCCTGGAGATCTCATAGCCGATAACAGGATAATCCTCAAAGCAGGCAACTGCCTCTCCTGCCAGAACGGCCTGATACATATCAGATGAGCTCTCGTACTGTGTTACCTCAAAACCATACTGCTCCGCAATGGACTCCGCAAAGGTGCAGCCCTCTGTACCAATCTTGGCAGCCACCTTCTGGTCCTTTAACTGGTCATAGGAGGTGATATCGGAATCAGCCAGGACAGCCATGCCTACGCCGGAATCATAGTAGGGCTCTGAGAAGTCATATTTCTGCACCCTCTCATCCGTGATGGACATGCCTGCAATCACGCCGTCGCACTCACCGGCCTCCAGGGCAGTCACTGCCGCGGAGAATCCCACCG
>OBWQ01000254.1_pt1 | contig 26547 bp, 31 predicted proteins | sample 1476511 | NCBI WGS metagenome assembly OBWQ01 (sample SAMEA2580126, study PRJEB22360) | human gut metagenome | biome: human gut; feature: human-associated habitat; material: faeces | place: Denmark | collected 2008/2010
GCGCAAGAAGCATCCGCGCGCTGAGAACCCGACCGGCCACCGCCGCAAAAATACGACGCCCCGCCGTTGCCCGTCAGAAGGCTTGAGCCTGTCTGTCCATCTGAGCCGGTACCACCGTTGATCCTGATATCTCCGGTCGCCGCCGTACCTCCGGCGCCGCCGGCGGTATTGGACACGCCTGACTTCACGCCGCCTTTCCCGCCAGGAGCTGAGAACAGGCTGGCAAACGAGGTAGCACCACCATCCGCACCACTTACTGCGCCAACTCCGCCCTTACCACCCTTGCCGACAGTAATCGCGTAAGAACTGGCAGCAGACAGGTCAACCCATACGATAATGGTCGCACCCGCGCCGCCGCCGGCACCGGAGAAAGTTTCAGCTATCAATTTCTATGATAGACGCTATGACCACCCGATAACTCTTGCATACGGTTGCCGGGTGGGGCAGTTACAGAGTTAATCCATAAACATCTTCATAAAATGCCGTCAGCTTTGTCAGCAATGATGCTCCAGCGCTGGTGTTCATTGCGACTGTACACAGAAAGAGATCGGACACATCACCATCCCAGAACTGAGAACCACCAGGTAATGCGCCCAGGGCGAATGCCGAAGAAGAGGGACTTCCAGCAGCAGCAACAGAAGCCATCACACCATTCACGCGCAGGAAAATATTCGTCCCATCATAACCACAAACGAACGCAAACGGCGTATTCAGATCCAGTGTCGGGCCAACGCATTTTGCTGACCCATACAGAAACTGTAATTTCCCGGCGTTGGTAGTGGGGCTTACATTGAGTATAGCCCGAACAGACGAGGAGGTGAATGTGCCACAAAGGTTACTTGTTGCCGCCAGCGCCCTTAGTGTGGCCACACCTGACCAACTGAATGGCTGCGTTAAATCCAGCACATCTCCGCTGAATAAAGAGAGATCAGATTCTGCCGCGTTGAATCTTGCTCCAGAGTATTGTCCAAATGCGTTGCTGACCAGGGTTGCACCTTTAGCTGCATCAGCGCGGGTCAACTTGCTGGCGGTACCTTTCCGATCGTTGAATGAGACAATATCATTACCACTCAGCGTTACAGAATTCGCATCGGCCTGAAACCAGTTTTTTACGCCTGAGTCGGCAATCAGCGCAGATGCCAGACTTTCCCCCGCCGGCAACGCGGTATTATTGAAATTTTGTGCAACAACGATTCCGGGCATGTTGGTTACTCCGTAACAGTGATTTCAAAACGAATAGCGTAGTGGCGAACGTTGCGCGGGATATTCACACCCTGCGAGTTCCACCAGGATTTTCGGTCGGTTTCAACCATGAGGTTGCCGCGGCGTGTCGGCCAGTAGGTCACATCGTCAAATGCGTCAATCGCGTAACGTAGCGTTCTGTTACTGGCTGCCGGGACGGCAGATAGCGTCAGGCGAACGGTTTTGGCCCCAGTGATTTCAACGGCTGTGATTGTCGCACCGGGGAAAGAAAAGCCGTGATTCAGCGTGTCTGGAACCCAGTCTGAATCGATTGCCAGTTTTGCGCCAAAGGCATCCAGCGGCGTACCTTCGAAAGTAATATCGACAACATTTCCGGATAGTACGGCAGATACCGGCTGTACCGGTTTCCACGCCCCTTTATCGACGATACTGCTATACACGTCAGCGTAAGTTTCTCCCAACATCAACCGCCCTTCTGGGCCAGTGTGGACTGTGCTGGGGCCAGTGCCTGGCTCATCACCTAATTTAAACTGATACATCGGCCCAGCCAGGTAACTATCGGCGCGGCTGTTCGCTACGTCCCATTGCCCCTGACTGGCGTAGTTCTCGCCGCTTGCGGCTTTCGACATGTTCGTTTGCCAGATAGCCACCAGTACATCATTAGCCTGCCCCGTCGCGGCCTTGAACCCTGGCAAAATCGTTGTGAACAGGTCGTCGAGTTGGGTGGCGTAGTTATCGCGACCTGTTGGCCCCGCTTCGCCTTGAATCCACTGCATAACGTCAAGCACCGCAGATCGGCCATACTCCGCAGCAATCTCTACGGCACGCTGCAGGAACGTCACTGCGTTCTCGTAGTTCCAGTATCCCGACTGCGCGTTCGGGTAGAATGAGCTAATAGGCTGCGAGCCATGCCAGGCTGTTGCGGCGATATAGCCAGGATCATCCCGCCCAAGTTCTGCGTTACGCTGCGTGATTCCGTATGCAGAGCAGATCGCCGGTGACTGTGCAGAAGAGTAGTCCAGCGCCGGTACAAAGTCGGTGAGCGATGCTGCAGACATATGAACAGTGCCCTGCTGACTCGAACCATTCACGCCAGCGAATCCCCAGGTGGAAAACGCCCACGGAGCAGTATTTACAATTCTCCCCGTTGAACCGCCAAGACCGGCGTTTGACTGCCCGTAAACGAATGCAATACGGATTGCCGTAGCCAGTGGCGCGGCCATAACAAGCGTATCCTGCGCGCCTTCAGATAACTGGCGAGCGTCGAAAGTGCGAGAACCTTTGTCCAGGACAGAAGCTGTATTGTATTCGTCGCCGATATAGTGTCGGGGATTAAATACACGCGCCCCCCATTTCCCGCGGATATCAGGGATGGCTCCACCTCCGCCGATCCGGTCAGCGATATATCCCACAGAATCATCATCAAGCAGAGCGAATGTTAAGCCGTTTTTGGGATTGAATCCGATACCTACGCGACCGTCCGTCTTTGACTTAACAACGGAAATATATTGCGGTCCGTCGCGCGGAGGTATTTTATCTGTGCCGGGAATTTCAACGTCTGCTACATACACGCCGCCGTCGTTTTTAAATCCGATAACACGTTTATCAGCTGAGATGACCGGAAATGAAAACCCCACCACACTGTCTCGATAGAGTGACTGATTCTGCATTTGCTGAATAATGCTCAGTAATGAGTCGATATAAACCTGCGATGGCATTCGGCGCCCAGTAGGCTCCAGAGTCCCTCCGTTATTAATGACTTCAATTGCAAGAGCGCTGTCATCCGGGCTACGGTAATACGTGGTCGACCCCACCGGGATATTTGCGATATCCGCCTGCGCCGCCGCCAGCGTCATATACTGCCGGCTGAGGGGGATCAGGTTCTGCCTGGTTTCCTCAACTACAGCATCCCTTTCTTCTTGCGAGGTTTCAAAGTCTGCTTGCTGCTGCGTTAGCTGGTTGTCCGCCTTAACATTAACGCCATGCAAAGTATCTAACTGTTCGCCTGTGCGTGTGGTAATGGTTTCATCGCTGCTATTAACGAACTTGTCAATAGACTGCATATTATCCCATGCATCAGGCATTGATGCAGACGGCACAGAATTGCCGGTATCGTATTCACTCATGGTCGCCCCAATAAAAAAACCGGCATATGCCGGTTGATTGGTAATTTACATCCACTTAGATAATGTTATTTATTTTTGAGAACTCTTTGTCGTCATAGAATAAACCATCATCTTTGTTATAAAACATTCCGGGCTGGCAAAATATGTTTTCTTGATATTCCACAAGGTCTGCACCAGCGTGCTCATAACCATTTTCTGCAATAATTATATTGATGACTATTCCGTTTTCAATGACCGCATAATTTCCTGCCATTATGCGTACTCCTCAATGATGACATAGCCGTTAGCGCCCTTCCCTGACGCCCTGGCCACTGAATCATACGATGCACCAGCACCGCCGCCACCAGGGAAAAATCCATCATCACCGGATGAACTAACGTGTGGAAGGCCACCATAACTACTGTGCGATGCGCCACCTACACCACCCAGGCTTACACCAGATCCTCCCTGTCCTCCCTGACCAGCCACTGAGAATATTGTCCCAACAGATGGAGCTCCCGGAATTCCGCCAGCAGAATTACCAGCAGAGTTTCCGCCCTTACCACCACCAGCTGAGATACCCAGCGCGGTAATGGTAGTGTCTCCCCCATCACCACCATTTCCTGCACTCCCTGCAGCAACTGCCGCACCACCAGCGCCAATAACGATATTCGCCCCATTAATGGTGCTTACGTCATATAATCCCTCAACGTATGCACCACCCGCCCCACTAGGCGCACCAGTCCCTGCGACGTCTGTCCCCTTACCCCCTCCGCCTGCACCCCATGCCTTGATTCTGACTTTTTTAGTGCCAGCAGCTTTTACCCATGCTCCGCTAGCGGTAAAAACCTGAATGCGGAGCAGGCGTCCTTCTGCCTGATTATTAAGTGCAGACTTGAGAATATTTAGTAATGTGGCAATGTTTCCATTATCCAGGACATCGCTTCCTGTGCTATCCGCCATGAATTGCGCAAGGACGGCAGCAATTGTAGAGGATTGCCGTAGTGCTTTATTTACTTGTGCTGACGAGGCTTTGCCGGAAAGAAACCCTGATGCCAGTGCAGATAGCGCTTCATAATCAGCCTGTGATAATACGTTTGCCCCGCTACCAGTAGCGAAGGGTTTAAAATCGTTAGTCGCCATTAAAATCTCTCTCCCCATGACCCGCGGTCGAAACCAGCGATATAGTCATTTTCGATATCGAAGCCAAAAAAATGATAACCATCACTGACGGTCTCTATTTCACGGACACGAACCCCTGCGGCTTTAACCGTCATATAACCGTTCTGAATCGCCCACCATAGCTCGCTGTTAACCTGGTCAATCGGGTTAATGTCATAGCGCGATGGTACGTAACCTGCCGGTAATGCGATAAAGGGGCCTTTATTGACGGCGCTATCCAGAATTAACCGGTCTATTTCACTTAGGGCTACCGAAGGGTCACCGAGTATCCAGATAGAAATCGACATATCCTGGTTGTCGACAATAGCCATGCGGATCCCGGACCCGGCAAGGGCGGTATCAAGAATTGGAGGAAGCGAGTCGTTCTGACCATCCCAGTTGTTTATCGCCACTTTCACCTTCAGCATTAGCCGATATATTTCATCACTGAGATCGATAAAACCGTCGCTTGGGTCATATGGGCCCTGCCAGACCCCCTGGTCCCAACCAACCCGTTCAGTGTCCCACGAAAAATAAATCCCGGTTACCGGTGTGGCCACGCGACGGGAACGACCAACCCATTCACCCACAACGTCGAGTTGCACGCCAACGGCGGTATCGATATCAAAATCGGGTATTAGCCGTGACATGGCATCGGAAACATCACTCAGTGGCCTGGTGGACAGGTCAACGTGTGCAAAGAACTTTGGTTTACCGGCGTGGTAGTTTGTTATGCGGTCAGTGTATCTGCTCATGAGACCACCAGATTAATATTGCTGACGGCGCAGGATGCTGACTGGTCAAAGGCAATATCCACGTTTGCCGCGGCTACGCCACCGGCAGACGTCCCGATCAGCAACTCGGTAATGTCGTAATACCTGGCATTACCACCACTGACAACACCAAGGTTAGCCGGTGAGTAAACGCGACTGAGAAGAACGCTGGCGCCGATTGCCAGTGAGTTAATGTAGGCAGATACAGCCGCCTTTATCTCTTCGCCGACCTGGGATGTGTAGCCCGTAAGGGGTTCGATAGTGATTTTGACGTAAATGGGTACATCGACCGGCCTTGAAAAACCTACCGGGTGAGGGTTTCCGTACTTATCAGGCACAACAATCACCGTACTACCGTAGGGTGTTACGCCCTGCCCTTTCACACCACGAATGCTGTTTGCAATGACCGTCGCATCACCACCTTCTACAATGGCGGCGATTGAGTGCGGCGGCAGGCCATTTGCATCAGTGGTATCTGTATCGTTCTCATACAGCTTGTGACGGGTTACGCCGCTGATATTTGCTATCGCACCATCTACCGCCTCAAACGGCGTCAGAGATGGTAAAGCAACGCTCTGTGATTGCCGGACACGCAATTCAGCATTTGTTTCGGCAGCAACGCCAACGGTAGCCGCTTGAGGGTTAGTTACTGATACCCAGCCACGTGTCGGGGTGTTTATCTTATTGACTGACCCGGCAGGGGCCGCCACAGCGCCAGCAACAGAACACGTCGCTGTAGCAATAACCGTCCCATCAATACCAATTGTCACCTGAGCAGGAAGATTCCAGATGATGCCGTTGGCATCTTTCACAGAGCCGTTTGTGATTAACGTTCCGGCCTCACCTTCGATCAGCTCATCGACCGTAGAATTTGTCGCAGCCCGGCGAGCGATGCCGTTAATTTTGACGTTACTGGTTAATGCATCGTCCAGCGCCGTCGACGGAGAAAATGACCGGTAAACAGAAATAGCCGTGTTGTTGGCATCATGAATGGCCAGAGCCACCAGAGCGACCATCTGGCCGTCTTTGCTGTCCGGGTCGAGATAGGCATCACTGCCATAAATCTGCTGAAAATAGCTAATCAGGGTGCTGAGTATCGTCTGATAATCAGGCGCACTTATCCCCTCAGCGGTTACCGTTGCCGATAAGCCGAGTGTGTCGAGGTCCAGAGCCATTACGCCTCCGAAGTTACTGTGGTTGTCCCGTAGATGGTTTCCACCGTTGCTGTGAACGTTACACGGCGCGTGGTACCGTCAACGGTGGTGTTAAATGCAGTGATTGAGCTAACCCCCTGCGTTTCGAGGATCCGCTTACGGATAGCGAGGTTGTAGGTATCCGGTTTTTGCTTACCCAGAACGGACTGAATCCATGGCGTACCTTCTGTGGTGTCCAGAAACCACTGACCGTACCAGAGCAGGAAGCGCGTTTTAATGGCCTGCGCTACAGCCTCGGGTGAGTTAACCAGCCAGGTATCATCGCCCTGACCGAAGGTGTAATCCCCATCGTCATCTTCTCGACGGTATCGCATATCATCCTCCGAGTGGTGCTGTACTGCTGCCACCAGGCTCAACGCCACCATGCGTATGCTTATCAACGATTGAGCCATCCACCAGTTGCAGGCGGCCGTCCCAGAGAATTTTAAGCCCGTTCAGGTTAAAACCTCCCGGCGCCGTGCCGTTGATAGCTCCACTGGCAGGATTAAGGCTCAACTTTGTTTCCCCGTCATCACTGCGCAGCTCTACCGCACTGGTGCTGATACCGCCGATTTTCTTCGCCTGCGACTGCGGGCCGACAATGCAGAAGGCATCGGATAAATCATGCATGCGCTCGTCTACCGGCTCCTGAATACCCCCACTCTGCCACCAGAAATCAATACAGCGGTCCGCAAAGATAACAAGGCATTCATCACCAGCCTTAACAGGAAAAGTCAGTGTGCAGCCTCCGCCGCGAGGGAAAACGACAGGAACATCTACCAGCAGTGGGAGGTTTACCGATACCTGGGCGCCGGATTCGTCCTTCTCTGCGCCTTTAATGGCTGGCTGAACAACAGCGGTGACAGCATCCGGATCAAACGACTGAATGATTCCAGGCATGGCTACGCGCAATGCAGACATGATCGCCTGAGCCAGCTTGGCGTCTGCCTGCTCTTTACTGCCGAGCTGGGAGTTTAGTGCTACGGGCATTTGGGTTACTCCGGGCATTAAAAAACCCAGCCGAAGCTGGGTTGTCGCGTTGGTTATCTGTCAGTAGTTATGTACTGAAGGAGGTAATTCTTTATTCTTAAGTCTCATCCATGCGGAAAGATTCGCTGGTCCGTCTGGCTCATTGATATCAACATCTCGTGTGTGATTGATTAAAACGTCTCTCGCCATTCCGATAACATACGAGAATTCATGACCGTAGTCGTAGCATCTGCCGGAATAGTTCGATTGAATTTGTTTTAATGCCGGATACAGTTCGCGGAATAATGCCTGTGAACGGTTGGCATAATCCCATAACCATACAAGGCTGTTTGCTTCTTTTGCAGAAAACTCGTTTGCTTTCTTCTCTTGTTTGCCAATGAACTCACCTTCAAGTGGAACTCGAGCTGCAAGTGACAGTGCTTCTGTAAACTGCTCCTCACTGATTTCTTTGTATGAACATCCAAAATGGGATTTCAGTGACGACCACATGGTGATCATCGCCTTCGCCTGTTTTTCTTTTGGCAGAGACTGACCGCGACTCATGACGAGTTGTTTAATAGCTTCCTGCTGTTCAGTGGTGATTTTACCCGGCAACACCTTTTTAGCTTTGCGCGGGTTAACCACATGGCCTTTGGTCCAGTACTCGTAGAGCACATCGTCACACTCTTCCTGATACTGGATTACCTTGTCGCGGATTTCAGGGCGGACTTTGTTTGGTTGAATGCTTGAAAGCCAAGCCGCAAATTTACGAAAGGCAAGACATGTCATTAACTGTTTACCGCCAGCAGAAGGTATTTCGATTTCCGAAATACCTTTGGCAAACCTCTGTTTTAACTTAACAAATTGAGCAGCCCAAACCATCCCCATACCTTCAACAACAGGCTTCATAGGAACATAAGGCTCATTGTTAATTCCAACCAAAAAGAGATTTGTTCCGTGGAATGGAACATTGATTGTGCGATCTGCAATTGCTAAACTAGTCATATCAGTTTTCTCGTGGTTAACTGGTAATTTAGAAGCCTCAGTGGTTGCAGCCATTGAGGCTTCGCTGTTTTTAGCGACCATTCGCCACCTCTTCCCTAACACCTTTTGCCAGCAAACGAACAATTGCAGAGTTCAGAGATATACAGTCCATTTCCGCCAGGCGGCGAAGGTCTTCATTCAGCCGTGATGGAAGGCGAAGGTTGAGTTTGATATTTTTGCGCTCAGTGAAAAGTGTATCTTGCATTATCTAATCTCCTTTATTTGGTGCCAAAGTGACACCATGAAGGCCATAATGCCACCATTGAAATCGTATGGCAATATGGCACCATGATTTTTTTTGAGAGATTTGCAATGGCCGAAAAACAAGTAAAAGACTACGACAAGTTCAACCTCCGTTTTCCTGACGGAATGCGAGATGCTATAGCTGAACGAGCCAAACGAAACGGGCGCTCTATGAACTCAGAGATTGTTCAGATACTGGAAGATGCCTTGAATGCAGAAAATACACTCGGGGAAATAGCAGATAAAATTAACAGCGTCTCGGTTCCGCTAAATGTTGATGCGCTAGTTCAACTTCAAGCCCAGGTTATCGCCATGCAAAAAGAAATACAGGAAAAGTTCAGAGAGCAGAACGAAAAGTTGAGAGAACTGCTAAACAAAAACCCCACCTGACGGTGGGTTACGGAGAGGGCAAGATCATTTAACCTTCCGGCAATCATACGTCCAGAACTCCCGAGGCTCGTCCATATTTTTGCGGATAACTTCAACGTTGAGTATGGGTTTTTTATTACGAATAATGTAGTCCATACCTAACCAGTGCCCATCACCGGGAACCATCAGTTGGATCATGAAGTTGTCATAATCTTCTTTCGCTTTCAGGAAGGTAAGTTTCTGCGTTTCAGGTTCCCGGCCATTTACCATGATCACCCCTTCGGCATTAGCCTTAAGGTAAAACGGCCCACACTGAACTGCTGCCCAGCCTGTTAACGGAATGACTGTAAAGATAGTGACCAGCCCAAAAACATTTAAGAGCTTCATCCTAAATATCCCTTGTCAATTGTAGCTTTGCTTAGAATTTCTTTGCCACCTTTCGCCAGACACAGCAGGTCCATATACCACGCCTGCCCGCGAGTATCGCCAGTATAGTCAATGCTGCCGACAATGTAATCACCGTCGGTATTGATTGCCGCCAGCTGCGACCCGGGAAGCCCATCGACATAGATGTTACCGTCTGTGGTACTTTCGCCTAATAGACCTGGTGACTGACCAACCTGATCATTACCGAGAGCCTGACGATACACAGAGGCCTGATCCAGCCGGATAAGTCCACCCAGTTTAATATTCGGGTTTATCAGACAGCGCACATTTACCCCGGCGCCCATCGTCTGCTGAGGCATACCGATTAGGCCGGTATTGGCGTTCAGCACAATCGCTTCCTGTATGTACTTATCATCAGGAACAATATGCACCTGGTTGTTTTCGTACCACCAGTTAGCCTTACATTGCCCTGCAAGGCTGTACATCAGGCGTCCAGTGTTCTGATAAATAGTACGGCCACGGGGGAATACAGTCGGACCAAAATCCGGCCTGCTTCCCTCTGTAATGCCATAAGGGCTAAGGGACTGCATACCCAAATCAAACAGGTCAGCATGCTTCCAGCCTGCCGATACTGTCGTTTTCACGCTGGCGTTGAGATGCCCCTCCCAGCCATCAATACACTGGATGAGCACCCAACTATCGGTGACGTTATCTTTTCCGGTAACGGTAAAGCGAATATCACCGTTAAAGATGATCCCCACATTTTTATCAGGATAGTTGCCGCTGCTGTCTGCTGTGCCGTTATACCCGGCAATAGCCCTTACACGAGTAAACTCTTTACCCATGATCCGGTTTTGAGTCTCCGGCGACAGATTGTAGATTTTGAAGTTACCTACGAATCCGTTAAAGATAGTCGCGGGCATCTTCTGGATATTAAACGTCACCTTAAAATCCGACAGCGAAATCCCATCACCCTTATCGTCAATAAGCTGCAGCTCAAAGTGCCGCATCCAGTTCTGAGACATAATCACTCCGTTACTGCGTAGAGATGGCTTTTAATGCCGAGGTCGGTTTGGGTTGGATTATCATTTGCCGGGTCGTCGCAATTGACATAGAGCGAAAAGCCAAGCCCGAGATAGCGATACTGCGCCAGCAGGTTGGCGCCGGTGATAAGAGGAATGCCTTTTATCAGGTCGGCCCCGGTACTGTCCATGATATCCAGACACCAGAAAGCAGCACGCCAGGTCACAGCCATTTGCAGGCTTTGACCTGCAACAGATATGGAGAATCGCTGGTTTTCTGGTGATAGAGGGATTTCTGAAACAGCCATTTAACCTCCCGAGATGAAACCGACAAACCGGCTTATTAGCGACTCATCTTTCGGAGTCGGTGTCTTTACTCCTGAATTTTGCACCGCTGACGTGTTCACTCCCTCTTTCATGTTTTCCTTCGCTGCCACGCTGACTGTCTGCGTCTGGCTGGTGATTATTTCCCTGAGCGTAACTGTCGCCATCAGTACGTTTTCGCTGGTACGTTCGGTCGTCACATCCAGAGAGCGGATCACCATATTGGTATAAAGACGTTTCCCGGTAGTCACATCAAGCAACTGCCTTTCCTGCTGCATTTTGAGCAGCTCAGCATAGACTTCCTTAGGCCCCATGTTGTTAAGGGGCGTAGACAGCCCGATGCCTGCTGTATCATAAAAATCCAGCAAGGAACCACCACCAGCAAAGCCTATCTCCATAACGACTTCTGACGGGCGCCGATATGCATGGTCTGCAATGAACCCTGTTCCTGCGCTTGTAGGCCTTTCAACTGGATGCTCTGTCACCTCCAGAGCATCGCTATGACGCTCTGAAACCACCACATCGGGTATCATCAGACCAATACGGCGGCTCCGCTGCTGGAAAAGGGTTGAAAGAATATCCATCAGCTCGGCCCCCTGGTTAGTTGCTGGGTAGCGCGTGCATTAACGTTGCCCTGGCTTTCAGAGACGATTTTCCCCGCCTCTCTCGGATCGCTGACACCAGAAATGTTGATAACGGTATTCTGGTTCAATGTCGCGCCAGCCCCCGGCATATTGCTCAACACCTTCGGGATATATTGCCTGGTTTCCTGCGGCATCAGCGCCATGCCGTATTTCTGCACGTTACCGATCCCCCAGTTATACGAGGCCAGAGCTTTACCCAGATCTCCGCCGTTCTTCTGCAGGAGCATCGATAGATATCGCGCCGCCGCTTCCGCTGACTTGATCGGGTCGAAGACATCATTCCCGCGTAGCCCCATATCCCGAGCGGTGCCAGGCATAAACTGGAACATTCCCTGTGCGCCGGCACCGGATACAGCGAACTGATTCCCCCCTGATTCAGCGATAGCGACACTTCGCAGAAGACCAGAAGGAAGGTTATACATAGCCTCCAGCTTACCCATCATCGGGGCCATCCATCCAAGCAACTGAGCGCCAGCTTTTGAAGGTGACGGTCGTTTCACTGATTGTCCGTACTGCGTGGCATCACCATTCCACCAGTCAACAGCCTTATCCCATAACCCCTGCCCGACAGAGGCGGCACCCTGAATAATCGGGCTATCACTCCACGCTGCGGCTGCGCCTTTAAGCGAATCCCATGCGCCTGAGAAATCGCCACTAATAACCTTTCGCAGAGCGTCCACCAGCGAACCAAGGATTTTGATTGAACTGCGGACGCTTTCGATAATCTGGTCAAACAGCCATTTGCCATTAAATTTCGACGTATCGATATTAATGAATTCAAGGAATCGCTTACCCAGATCGACGATGGCAGAGCCAAGGTCTTTAACCTTCAGATAGATGCCACTAAAGTCCTTACTCAGGCTGGCAAAAGCCTTTTGGGCATATTTGATACCCGGCTCCCATTTCCCCCAGTCTATGAGCGACTGGCCGCCTTCTTTCCACGTACGGTAATCGTCGTAGAGACCTATCAGCGCGGCTCCCAGCATAAAGACACGGCCAATGGGCGACATCGCAAAGGCGGTATTCAGAAGGCGCCATGCAACCATCAATGCGCCAAATACCTCAATAACTTGTCTGGTTTCGGTACCGAGTGATTTCCACCAGTTGATAATGTCCCCTGTGAGCTGTATCAACCGATAAACCACCCGGCCAATGATTTCACCAAACCACAGGACACCTTTGACACCAGCAGTGATAGCCCCTTCAATTTTCGGGAAATTCTCCATGATCTGACGGCGCAGGCGGTCCAGCGAGCCCGTCAGACCATCGGCCAGACTGGAACCGATTTTGTCCCGCGCCATACCGGCCATTTCGCCGAGGGAACGGAGTGAGGTCATAAACCTGTTAGACGCAGCAGCAGCCTGTTCAGGATTGAACCCGATGGCCTTTTTCATCGCGTTGTACTGGCCCATGTACTCACCAATACCACGGCGCATTGCCATCAGGGTGTTTTCATCCAGACCCAGCATCTGAGCGTACTGGTTAGCTCGGTAATACGGCATGCTGCTAAGACGCTGGCCGACGCCGGTAAAGATCGTCGCCATATCCCGCATGTTACCGCTGGCATCACGCGTTTGAACCCCCAGCCGGTTCAGAAAACCCTCAGCGCCGGGATTGTTACGCATGAACCTGGCAAGATTTTCGAGAGAGCCGCGGGCCCCGTCGACACTGCCGCCAACCTGACTAACCGCATACCCAATCTGCTTAATGCCCTCCACCGTCGCGCCTGTGCGCTGAGAGGCCCAGTACAGGTCGTCGAGACCGCTGGCAATTTTCGCGGTGAATGCAACGACGGAAAGTGCCGCCGCCTCAACTTTGACGCCCAGTTCAATCGCTTTAAGCGTTGTCCCGGCAACGACGGCATCGAATTTTCTGGCGCCAGCCTCATCAACTTTGAACCCAAGCGAGATCAGAAAGTCCTTGAGCGTTTCAGCGTTCATTAGCCTCTCTCCATTTCGCTATACGGTTTTCGTTATCGGCTTTCAGGTCCAGCCAGTCATTCATACGGGCAATATCAGCCAGGTCTACTGATCCATCTTTCAGGGCGGTGTAAGGGATAAGCCCGGCATCCACCGGGCGCATCAGGAAATCCTCACCTTCTGGCATGGATTCGAGGACAGGACCTATGGCTGGGTAGGCGTCCCGCTGCCGGGGAGTTCTTTCAAAAAATTTCCCAGGCTGTCGGCGACCACCCGCGCCACCAGCTGCAGCATCGTGAACAGGTCGATATCGTCGAACATCAGCGCGCCCTGATCGAACACCTTCGTCCAGCCCTTTTCGTGCTGGCGGGAAACGACGCTCAGACACGGATGAATCACCGCGTTAACGTCCTCGTCCGGCAGCGCGGCCAGCGTATCGGCAATTTTCGGCAGTACGCTTTCCAGCACTGCACCAGAGTTACCCGCAGCGGCCTGCGCTTTCAGCGTGGAAAATTCGCTAACGAGCCCAGCCAGCACCGGCAGCAGCTTACGGCTTACCTTCAGTTGCTGGAATACGTCGAGTTTGGCGGTTCGATAATTAACGCCTTTGATTTCAAATTCCATCTGTTAAAACTCCCCCAGCAGCTGGTCAATCTTGCCGCAGTCAAAGACCCAGGAAACCGTATTGCCGACTTTGGCGTTAGCGTGATCGGGTTGCTTCTGGAAAGCACAAGAACGCGCTGTAGTGGTATCACCTGATACTTTGTTGCGAATGACGATGACGTTATTGCCCCACGTCGCCGAGGACAGGCTCTGTGCGTTGTACATCAGCGAGAGCTTTTTGTTTACCGGGGAGGTTTTCAGCAAAGTTACCGTGATAGTGCCGCTCTTACCGGCGTGCAGGCTGTGCATCACCTCACCATCGGCGCCGACGGTCATGGTGTTTTTTGCCTCGGTCATCGCAACCGTAATACCTTCTTCGGAGTTCGCCGAGCCGCAGCCCAGATCGATACTGCCGGTTGGGCCCGTCAGGGATGCCGAGACGTCAATAAAACTATAGGTTCCGCTCATGGTCGCTCCTTATCGCACCACATTGATCTGCACGTCGCCATAATGAATAGCGCCAGCCAGCTTGATCGCCGCCTGAATTACCGGCGACTTACGCGCTTCCCTGTCGGATTGAGCCTGGTTAGCTACCGCGTCGGCGTAGACGTAGTAACCCTTGGTCAGGGTATCCCCGGATTCAATCTGGCCAATCGGGCCACCGTTCCAGACACCCGGAGCAATGAGGCCGTTATTTACCGCCTGATCCAGTGAGGCTTCGACGTTGGTCATTAACCGGGTTACGCCTGCGTCGGTCTGCGGGATTTTGGTGGCCGAGGTGTAAAGCAGGTTATAGAGATTGGTCTGAACGTAGTTCTGCAGCCAGTCCAGGCCATGCCGCTCATCAAAGAAATCACCGTTCGCCATCACACCCTGCTGGATAATTGCCGTATCGTTGGCGTAGTAGACGTAGACGTTACCGTTAATGGCATCAATGGCTGCGGCCTGTGCGGTTGTCAGCGTCTCGTAGGTAATACCAGGCTCGGTTTTAAACTTCAGTGTGATCGTGGTATTGCTGCCGGTGAAATTCACCGTGAATGCGCGGCCAAAGGCCGAGATAGCGGCGTATTTGCTGCTGGAACTGTACTGCCAGAATGTGCGGGCATAGCCAGCGGCTTTCAGTTTGTAGCCGATATTGTCGGTATTTCCGGCCACCAGCACATTCACATCAGCAGTGGTAACGGCCAGAATGCGGCTTAAGCTGGATGCCTCAATAGCAGCAGCAACGGAAATCACGTCAGCCTCAACCAGATCGGCGCTGTCGGCAATTGCCAGCCCGTACCAGTTGGTATACTGAAGGCAGGCATTAACGGCCTGTAGCAAGGTTTCCACCGCCCCGGCCTCTTCGTCCGCCAGCGTCTTCGCCCAACGGCCGATATAGACCAGCGTGGGTTTTGGTGATTGTGAAAAGAAGATGGTCGCTGCTTCGTATTCCGGGGAGTCAACGCCAAAATCATCGCCGATATCTTCAATGGCCGAATACTGGCGAATGCGCTCGGTAACCGGAATAACGGTAGAGGTTCCCAAAATGAGGAGCGCACCGAAGTTTCGCCCCGTTGCCGCTACCGGTGACATGATGACGTCAACGTTAACGACATTGGAAACAGGTAAGCCCTGTGCCATGTTTTAATCTCCAAAAAATTGCACTGGCGCGTCGACCAGCGATTGAATGCCGTACTGGCGGATGATTTTGCGGCGCAGGTCAACGCTGATATCGTACCGGCGCACCCACTGGTTATTGATGAGTTCGGGCAGATTGAGGATCCGCCCATGCTGCAGAAATGTCAGGCCTGAGCGGTTGAGCTCGTCATTGTTCTGCGAGACCAGCAGACCGTCACGAAAGCGCGTGGCCATTGCCAGCCCCTGCGGGCCATAGAAGCACAAGATCAGGCTCACGGTCTCATGCGACCACTGTTCGGTGTTCTCTTCGCCCTGCACGTACGCCGGGTTGAAGTCCTCCTGAATGCCGGTGATACCGAACGCGCACCAGGTGGTGCCGTTTTTGGGTATCTGCTTTTGCGGGTCAGTCCAGCGTGGGTAAACCAGCGTGGCAGCCAGCCCTGTCACACCCCGTATCCAGCGGCTGATTAGCCGTTCCAGATCCTCATCGTAGGGCGGTGAATCACCGACGGGGGTCAGATATCCCGCCGTTGTGCTGTCGTTACTCAATTGGCGTTCCCCCGTCGAATTCCAGAAGCTCGCAATGCGCCTGAACGAACCCGGCACCGTACGCCGTATACGGGTCGACAAACGTCACACGATAATCTCGCCCGCGGTAGGTTACGATATCGGCATCTAATCCGGGTTGCCCCTGAGTCAGCCTGAACTGCGTCACGATGAGAATGGCCCCGTTGATGTTCTGTCCGGCGGCCATACGCTTCGCTTCCAGTGAACGGTCGACGGTTACGACACCAGAGAACGGAATAGCCTGCGCGGTATTGGTCGGAAAATTATCTTCGTCCACTGTCTGCACCTGTCGATAACACACCAGAGACAGGTCGACAAAGTCCGGATCAAGCAGAACATCCGTCACATCGAGAAACGGCATTATTCTTTCCTCACGACATACTGAATCGCTCTGAACAGGAATCCGCGGGCACGCAACGGCTTATCGCCTGGAATGGGAGGCTTCATTTCTCTGCGCTTCTTGATGGTTTTTTCAGATAGTGGGGTCAGACGATCGCCTGCCTCAATGACAGCCTTTGAGGCATCACGCGCAATCTGGCCTGCGGCTTCAAGATGCATCGACGCCACATCTGCCTTACCTTCAAGCGCAGACTGAGCGGCCAGCTTTAAACGCTCTGTCGTTTTATCCAGGGAATCCTCAATACCCATGTCCAGAAATGGCCTTGGCGGCAGAGTAACGGTCTCACCGTCTATCTCTACGGTTGCCCCGGTGGACTGGAGATACCCCAGCTCAGCGTTGCTCAGCGGCGCATCATCGCGCGGAGGACCTGCCGGGATACCAACCAGCACATCAGTGCCTGACAGCTGCTTCAGCGCATCCAGAACGCTGCTGTAATTGTCTTCCCGAATTGTGAGCCCGCTTTTCATTCCGGCGTCCCCAGTTGAACCGCACCGGCACCAAACATCATCAGGTATTCCCAGAACTCCGATCCGTAACGGGAGTTGTTCCAGAAACAGGCATTAGGGTCCAGGGTTGCGCTTGCGTCATAACTGGCTGAAACCTTATCCACTGATTTCGCGGTCTGTATGCCGCTATTTATGCCACCAGCAGTACCCACAGCTACACCACGCATATCGGCGGCGTAAAGGTACATGTAGTGCGCAACATACAGCCCGACGATGTAGGGAAAGATATCCACGCCAAAGCGCGACTCACTCAGCATGGCATCAGCAAGATTCAGTCGAGCCTGAATCATTGGCGTGGGGTACTTTGTATCGTCAGCGAACTGCGGAAAGGTTGCCCTGAACTGCTCAGGCGTCGGCAGACTTTGATTTCTTGCCATTATTGGTAGTCTCCGGCAATTGCGCTTCGAGTTCAGCAATACGCGCGTCTTTCTCGGCGATTTTTGCTTCCAGCTCAGCAATGCGCGGGTCTTCTGCGACCGCTGGCGCTTCGCCATCCGGAGAACAGTGCGCTTTTACGAACCAGTGATCAGCAACCGTGTCATCGACGTCGTGGAAGCCAACCGGGAAATGCTTTTGCTCTTTGCCGTCGTTGAAGTTAAACGGGGAGAGTACGTAAATATTTTTCATTGCAAGTCCTCATGAGCGGCCCTTTCGGGCCGCCGCATGTTAGATGCCGTCGACGTAGGCCAGAGTTTCCGGATAAACCGGCTCTACTGCACCCAGCTTGCCGTAATAGGTTACGAGCTGATACAGGCCGCGATACTGGATCGGCACGCTCATCAGCGGAACCATCGGGAAGCGAACGTATTTCTTGTCGTTGGTGTAGAACATCATGCGATCAGAGTTCGACACGCCACGACCTTTCGCCCATTTCACCGGACGGATGTTCAGAGGACGCCCGTTCTGGTGGTATGCGATGGTGTTGGTTTCCAGATAGGTCAGCAGGGACTGGTTACCAGCGCTGGATACGATGGTGCTTGCCAGCAGAGAGAACTGCTCCGGCGGGATCAGCAGGTCCGTCGGTACCATGGAGTAAGCTGAGTTGGCCCACGCAGCACTCAACCCGGCATTAATGCTCGCCCGGATTTCGTCAGCGGTGGAGGTCGCCCAGGTCTTCGCGGCGTTGGTCGGCGTTACCTGCGTCAGGTTCAGCAGGCCTTTAACGTTCAGACCGGAATCGCCGATATAAACCTGCTCGTCCGTGTCCATGTTCCACTTCAGCTGCATGCCGTCGTACTTCTGCGTGTCGATCGGGCGACCAACCTGCGCAGCTGCCTGCAATTCAGGAACGGTCCAGCCAAGCTCCATACCCCACAGTGTGAGCGGGAAGCCAGTTTTTGCGATGTCGACGTTAAGTCCAGCCATCGCGGTCGCGGCTTTGCTAAGCCAGTTTTTACCGTTAGCATTCGGCGTACCGGCAGCAGCAAAAGTGGTGTTAGTGAACGAGCTGATCTCATCAGCAATAGACACGTCTTCACGCAACTGGATATCGCGCGACCAGGTGAAATTCACCAGCGGCAGATTCAGTGTCTGATCGAGACGCTCCAGCTCATGGATAAGAAAGGCACCAGTGCCGTCGACTGTCGCCTGGTCAAATGTCATTGGCATTTGCGATTTCCTTAAATATTGAAGGCCAGCTCAATGTTGCCGCTGGTGTCGCCAGGGCCATTGAAGTAAGCGTTAGTGATCTGGACGGTATTCGAGCCATCAGCGGCGGCAAGGAACGCGCCGAGAGGGCTTGAGGCGGATGGTGTGGCCACTCGCATGTAGACCGGGCCATGCAGAGCAACGCTGGATGCATCCGCGCCGATGTTTACCGTGACGTAACCACGTACCAGGCAATCGCCGGTGAAGTTTTTACCGCTGCCTACCTGCTGGACTTTATCCGGCTGGCTGGCGGTCGGATACGGACGAACATAAATGCCCACCAGCTCCGACGCTGTATCGCTCGCAGCGATTGGCACAAATTTCCCGGAGGAAATCTTGCCGCCAAGGCCGTAAGCGGGGAAAAGGTTGGAGGAGTCCAGCAGTTGAGGTTCAACCGTCAGATCCTGCGGACGAGAAATTGCCCCGGCGATGCCCGCTGGCATCCGGTAAAGAAATGTATTACCCATTGGTTAGCCTCGTTTAGACCAGAATTCCTGCGCGGCCTGATTCATACCGGCAATGGTTTTAACAGTGGTGGCAGTCTGCGTTTGCAGGCTGTCGACGGTTTTGGTATTGCGGTTTTTCGCCAGCTCAGAAACAGCCGTGAAAGCCATATCTACCGTGGCTTTTTTCAGCTTGCTGATATCGGCATCACCGACAATAGAGCGCACCAGAGATTGATCGGCAGAGGCGAGCACCTGACGCTTGAATGCTGTCGGCTTCGCCTTCTCTGGCAACTGGATGCCTGGCTGAATCAGATCGGCACGGTAAGCGGCGTCGCCGGTAACCTTACCCTCTTCTTCCTTTTTCTCCTCTTCGTCCTCGGCATCGCCGGTTCCAGGAGCAGTTGCCGCAGGCGTGAGTTTGGCCACCGCCTCAATCAGCGCCTTACCCCATGCAGGAATTTCTTCCTCGGCATCGCCGGTACCAGGCAATGCCGGGCCGGGAAGCGGATTTTGCGGCGCAAGGTTGATGACCACTCCGCCAGGTGTCATAGAGGTCGATACGTCGTTATCGCCCGTGACATCATCAGGCGGGTTATCAATGAGACTTGCCATTTCGGCAGCGTCCCCGGTTTTACGGGCCTTCAGGAGCCGGGTAAACCAGTTTTTAGTAGTGCTTGGCATAGAATCCCCTATTGCACAACGGAAACCGGCCCGCCCGTTAGGGACAAGGGCCAGATGGTTAGCGGTAATCGCAGATTGCTTTGCGAGACCAGGTGAAATTTGTTCGTAATCGGCGTCGTACCCGCAGCTGACCTCATCATCACCATCATCAATGGCCTGCAGGGCTTCCGGGGTTTTAACGATGACATCAGCCATCAGCAGATCGGTTTTATCGTCCGTGCCACGTCGTACGTTCTGGATGTGCCCGTGAGCCAGCTGGCGCCAGTTGTCAGGGGTAACAAAGATGATCTGCCCGTCAAAATCTCGCGGATGGCCGATAGTAACTGCCATGCCTTCGAATGACGCCATGGCTCGCTCGCTGAACACCTCTTCTGGCATCCGGCGTACGATGACTTTCCCTCTGTCGTTTGGGACAAGCTCAGGCCGCTCTGTGGCGTCGTACTCCTGCTCACCAGTCCTTGCGATCGGGACGTCCTTAAACAGGACTGACCCATCAGCAAGTTGAAAGCGGGTATTACCCAGGCGGGTTTTAAAGAAATATTTCATGGATTACCTGCTGAATTGCGGGCAAAGAAAAGGCCGCTGAATAGCGGCCTCGTTGTTAGTTACTATTTAATCTTTCTCGTAATATCTTGGCTTTCTCAAGCTTTACTTTTGCCGATTCGAGAGTTTCTCTTGCTTGTTGCACCCTCCTGGCATCCTTGTTTGGATTACTTCCACGCCCTCCCCAGTCCGGGCTAGATATCCTTTCCCAAGCTTGTTTTGCGGATAATAAATAGCGTTCAGCACCTTCCACATCAGAGGCATTTCTTAACCACTCTAAATAGAACTTGGTAGCTTCTTCACAATTTTTTAAGAAATTCTCAATATCAGATTTTCTTGTTTTCCCCGTTGGCAGCGAGAATGGGCACCATTCAGATTGCTCTAGGGGTCTAAAATACCAAGAATATACCCATTGCCCGTTGATAAAATCGCGTTCATGGGTGAATTCTAACCCGTTAAGCTTATGTATGTTTTGCTTCATTTGCTATCCCTATCGAGTTGTTACTAATGCATTATGCATTATTTTCTAAACTCAGGGATCTGCACTTCTGGCCAGCAATCGCAGTTCGGCAGGCATCCGGCGTGTCCGGTCATGCCGTCAAGAGTTGGCGGGTTATCCCAGCGCACAAATTTATCTTTCATTCCTCGGTGCGATGGCCTGGTACCAGCCCCCTTGATGCGCCACCAGTACCCCTCAGAGCCAACTGACAGCGCCCGAGCCTGAGTTAATGCGGTAGTTGCACGCCCTATCTCAGTGCGGGCTATCATCCGCGCCCTGCTGGCCGCCACGTCACCGGATTGCATGATCATCTCGTAAAGCTGATCGGGGCGCTCACCATGGATGACAGCCTGTATCGCACGCTCCTGAATTTCTCTTATTCTTCCGGCCGCCTCTAATGGCAGAGACTTCATGTAGCGAATCTGCCGATAAACGATGTCTTGCGCCACCATGCCGACAGGAGTGTTACCAATCACGTCACGCAGACCAGCGGATATTTCTTCCGAAACAGAGCGCCACTGATTCCACTCTTCTCGCTCCACCTGGGCAAACATCTTTCGACCGACCATTTCTGCCCAGTCGTCGATCACCCCGGAGTAGTCAACAAGCGATTTAGCAATGCTCTCAGCGCTTGCCTGTGAACCATCGTAGGAACCCGTGACGATTTGATTTATCTGGTCGACTATCGCCAGTAGGCTTTTCTGATACTGGACCTCCGATCGGCGGCGGAGGGCTGGTTTCAGATTCAGTCTCCTGCCACTGTTTCGCCGCATTCTGGATATCCTCATCGCTAATTGAAGCACCGATGCCGGTAACGTCAGACAGCTCGCGCAAATCAGTCAGAGCAGCAGCCGGCGACATGCCCAAATCACGCACCGCGGTTGCAAGAGCGGTAGTTGTGTTGGTTGCCACCGTGGAGCGATCGGTGTCGCTCATCTGCCACAGGGGGTTAAACTCAAAGGTGAAATCTTGCGGCAACGGCTCGCCAAACTCTGAGCGATGCAGTACATCGAATAACAGGCGGATGTGAGGCCGTAAATCTCGCTCCTGAAGCGTTCCAACGTCGTCGTAGTAGTTCGCTAGGTCAGCGTCACCGGTTGAAAAACCCTTCGGTGACTGGCGGAACAGACGGACAAGAGGAATGCCAACAGCACCAGCGATATCCTCTTTAAACTCGCTAAGCAGGTCAGACAGGCCCGCGAAAGAATAGGAATGTGTTTCAAATTCGTCCTCCGAATCAAACAGGGACATACCCTCGTTCGTCTGGTACTGGCGAACTAACTCCATTTGTTTAACCAGCGCTTCGAATGGTTTACCGCCCATGGCGATAATTTCACGCAGCTTTTTAATCTTTGCCGTTCGCAGATGTGCCTTGTAGGCAAGCTGGGCGGCGCCGACGCTGGTGCTATCGTAGGAAGTCAGGCGATCGAAGATGCGCTCGACAATGGACATGCCCCACTCGTTTTCGGTGATTTTCTGCTGGTAGGGCAGTTTAACACCATCCATGCGAATCAGTCGGCTGTGGTGAACGGTCCACGCAGGAAGCCCCTGCGCCGTCGTCACGATGTCATAGAATTCTGGCTTGCCGAGATTGGGGCCAAGCGCCTTAATGCGCCTGGTGAGCTGTGGGTTAATCATCCAGCGGTCAAGTACAGCCAGACCTTTAAAGCTGCCCTTGCCAACCTTATCCAGCACCAGCGGCGTCAGCGGTGCCTGACCTTCAATCAGAATCAGCGCCACCGCCCCGCCATACAGCCGGGACCATTTCAGCGTCTCGTTGATGCAATCCCAAAGCTGAAGCTCATCGAACCGTGATTCCAGAATGCCACGACGTTTCGGGTCAATCTCACTGGTGATCCGCACGCCCTTTTTGGTCATATCGTCCGCTTTCGAATCGACTGCGGCACCAATAATCCAGGAGGAACGATAAGCCCACTCGATGAGCAGGCGGTTGCGGCTGGTATAGTTCGCCCTGTAGGTCGATGCGGCATGCTGGTTAGGCTGCTGCATTCCGACACGGGCAACAAAGTTATCGTACGAATCCGCCGTGGCGACTCGTCCTGTTTTCTTCGCCATGGTGACTATTCTCCGGCTTTTTTGGTACTCGTGGCGGATAGGATAATTTGTTAAAAAATGACCCGATTTAACATAATGACTGTTACCCGCACCAGCCGGATCCCTCCCATGATGAAATGTCCGCCAAAGGCTTATTTATCGGGGTTAAGTGGCTAAAAGCGCGTGAATAAAACATGCATAAACAGGGTCGAAAAATGAATAGCGTGAATTTTGCGTGAAACGGTTATTTCCAGGTATTTAGCTGTTTCCCAGCGCTTCCCAGATATCCATTGCCGTATCGGTTGGAGCAAACGCCATGATGAACGCGTCGGCCACGTTCGGCGATGGTACGTCACGCTTGGCGAGGTCTTTCTTGCTTTCCACCATCACGCGCCCGTTTTTGTCAAAATCACGGTGCGGCGTGGTAAGTTCCAGCTTGAGCTTTTCCAGCAGCGGACAGGATGAGTCAATACTAATCAACTCATCTACCGGGTACTGCTCGCCGTTCTTTACCGCGTTGAAGGTGTTACGGAAGCGATCCGCTACCAGCCACCAGGCTTGCGCTTTGAGGTTGGCGAAAAAATCTTTGTTCGGGATGCCAATGTATTCGTAGTCCGGCTCATTCACACCAGCGCCAGCGTTGAAACGCTGATAGTTGATGCGGGATGCGTTCATGTTTTCGCGCTTACGATCCTCATTAATTTCTGAGAATTTCGCGCCAGCAGATGCCCCAACGCCGATTGAGTCGTAGACGATATCAGCATCGCGCTCCAGTGCTGCCTGATACGTACGCTGGCAGCTCTTCAGCAATTCGTCTTCTTTCGCCTTCCACTCATCCGCCCAGTACACGACGGAGCCGTGACGATAGACGTTAGCGCACTTATCGGCGCCGCTATCAGCAACGTCGAAGCCAATACGCTTGCGCCCGCTCGGCTCGAAATTAAGGACTTTATGGGCATCAACGGCCGCCTCAATCCATGACAGCTTGATAATGGCCGCATCATCATCCGACTCTGGCACGCCTTCGTAGACATGCTTAAACCCATCCGGATCCCGACGCTTAGCGGCCTCGATAACCTTCAGCATGGTGTCGGACAAAAATGGGTTTTCATCGTAGTTGATTTTGCGTATCAGCGTATCTTCTGGCGGATCGACCACAAAGTTACGCCACACGAAATCAGTCACCAGTCCAGGGTTAAAGATAAACCAGCACTCTGAGCCCTCTTTACGGATGGTAGGCTCCAGTATCTTCCACTGGTATTCCGTCAGCGCGTGGGCCTCTTCAAGCCACAGAACGTCGATACCTTCCAGAGACTTAATCTCTTCAATGTTGCGCCAGAGCCCATAAAACACGAATTCAGACCCGGTCACCCGGTTAATGATTTTGTTGTTCAGAATGCGGAAACGATGCCGCAGGCCAAAGCGGTCAATCTGAATTTTGAGCAGGGTATACACCGACTCTTCAATTTTGTTCTGGATCTGACGTGCACAGCAAAAGCGCAGGCTGTATTTATTCGACAGAAATATGGCGATGCCAGCGGCATCCCATGATTTTGACGATGACCGACCACCATAAAGCACTTTGTTACGCGCCTGCGTCGTCCAGAAGCTACGCAGGACCGGATTCAGCGTCGGTTTGGATGTCAGAGTAGAAGTCATTGAGGTCACGCTCTCCGTTGCCATCATCAATACCTGCATCACGGCGAAGACGATCGGCCTCCAGCGACACCTTGTCAGTAGCAGCCTTGCGATAGTCCGTATCAGCAAATATTTTGCCTACCGTCGCAAGCGTGCCGACGATGGACTCAATACGAACGGTATTTCGCATCATCGCCTTCTCGGCGGCGCTGATATTTTCCATCAACACCTTTCTTTCCTGGTCCCCTTCAGCATCATCCAGCTTGGTCAACCACCGGCCAATATTCTCTGCGGCGACAAGGTTGTTAGCCCGAAGGCGAAATAATTCGTCTTCGAGTGTCAACGCTTTCGCGTCTTCAATGACCTCATCTTTAAGCAGAAGACGGCGGGCGTAACCACCATGCTTTAACGCCTGCTGGTTGCCGGGTTGGAATGGGTTGGTCGGCGGATCGGTACGCACCCCGCGTATCGGTTTCGTATCTGGTGGAGGTTCGGCTTTTGCTTGCGTACTTTTTTGCGTACGGCCAGCGCTGGCAGGCTTTTCGCTGGTACGCACCTTGCTCTTTTGCGTACCACTTTGCGTACCATTTTTGCGTACCTGCGTACCGCTATTGCGTACCCAGTCAAATTTTTTAGCCCTCTTCCTGATAGCCCCTTCAGTAACGCCGTATTTATCGCCTATATCACGGAGACTAAGGACTCCGGCCCGGTATGCCGATTCGATGGCCTCCCAGTCCGGTTTTGCCATAATTTTGTCCTCGCCTTGACATTATCGAGCCACCTCTGGAAGTGGCTCTGTAATGTCGATCAGCCAATCAGCAGTTCTGGCTGCGTCACCTGCATGATGTGCTCATGCTCGAGCTCCAGAACGCGCTTCTCTTTCTTCCGCTCGTTCATCAACCGGCTGCCGATTGTGCCTTTCAGCTTTGAGCGCGTTTCTTTGATGGCGTAGCGATGCTGCAATTCTTCACCCATCGCCATGCGCCGGTTTAGCTGCTCGGCCATCCAGTTGAAGGCATTGATGTAACACTCCTTCACTGCGGCAGCTGTTTTGCCAGTGAATCCCATCACTAGCATCATGCATCCGTCGCGGGTGATGTTATACATAGGCTGAACATCGCCATTTTTATCAATGAAATCAATGGGCGCAAAATTGCGCTGGGTGAAGTCATCGGAGCATTTCAGGTTACGTATGGCACGCAAAACGTCTTTGTGTCGCTTGCCAAAGTAATCCGCCACCTTGAGTGATGTGGTGATTATCTTGTTGTCGAGGGTCGTGACCATTTCGCGGAAGTCGAAGGCCGGAATAACTGACGGATTATTCATAGCGTCTTTACCTTTTAGAAAGATGAGCCTGTTCGCACAGAAAAGCCGCCCCGAGATGGTCGCCACCATATACGGCAGTTCTCAGGCTCAGCTTTCTGAAAGACTCGGGATTGTTATGCGCTGCGATGCGCGGTTTACTGCGGGCATAAAAAAGCCAGACCGAAGTCAGGCTCTGTTATTTGGGTAACGAATCATTTAAGACACTGCTCTTTGATGTAGTCCTGCATGCCGCGAATCATCTTGTCAGCGGTTGCGATTCCGTCCCGGTGATCGAAATAATTCCGTCGAGCGTCTGGAGTAAGTTCGGGGGCTCCTGCATCATCCACGCCGGTGGAGGAGGTGGCTTTTGGCACTCCATGGCAGGTTGCGGCGATGCGCAGCCGTTTAGCGCCAGAATCGACATCCCGACGCAAATCGTTAATGGTTTTTTTCGCATCGGACAATTCCTTCGTGTATTTGGCATCGAGCGCTGCGACGTCTCTCTGGCGGGTCTGCATGTCAGCGATAGTGTCTTTCGCCAGGCTGAGTTGCTCAGTCACTTTATCGCGCTGCTCTTTGAAGGTGATGGCGTTATCACGGTAATGATTAACAGCCCATGACAGGCCGACGATGATGCAGATAACCAGAGCGGAGATAATCGCGGTTACTCTGTTCATTGCT
>OBWQ01000269.1_pt1 | contig 25925 bp, 38 predicted proteins | sample 1476511 | NCBI WGS metagenome assembly OBWQ01 (sample SAMEA2580126, study PRJEB22360) | human gut metagenome | biome: human gut; feature: human-associated habitat; material: faeces | place: Denmark | collected 2008/2010
CCGGTCCATGCCATGAATCTGGATTTGTACGCCAGGTATATACGGCTTCACTATCCTGACTATGTTGTGGTTGCCATTGATGCTTCGGTGGGCAGTCTGGACCATGTGGGATACGCGACCCTGGGGCGGGGAGCGCTTCAGCCGGGATTGGGAGTGTCCAAGGAACTGCAGGCCGTGGGCGACATAGCCATAACCGGAATCGTGGGCGGAGTGGGCAGCCGGGATCCGGTCATGCTCCAGAGCGTGCGCCTGTCCATGGTGATGAAAATGGCGGACTGCATTTGCGAAAGCATTTTTCTTGTCGAACGATTATGGGAAAAAAGCATATTATACCAATAAAATCAGTATAATCAGGCTTAAAAAATGTATGAATGATACTACTTTGATACTAATTGCTGTAACTTGTCAGCTACTTCACTGTGGCGATTAGGATATAGATGTCCATATATATTGTTAACCATATCCACGGTGTCGCCGATACGTTCAGCGATAAGAAGAGGAGTAAAGCCCATATCTATGAGCAGCGAGACATGGCTGTGCCTGATATCGTGGATGCGAATGCGCTTAACCCCAGATATCGTGCTATATTTATTCATGGCAGTGATTAGTTTGCTTTGCGTGGTCTGAAAGAGCCTATCATTAGGCTCTATCCCATAAATGCGCTCAGCATAATCTGACAAGCAGGTGACCAGGAATGGTGGTATGGTAATATCACGAACGCTGTTGCCAGTCTTAGGTGACGTGATTACGTCCTGCCGGTTAATGCGGTGGTAAGTTTTCGATATACGGATGGTACCAATGTCCAGGTTTACATCTTCCAGGTTTAGGGCCAGTAACTCACCGCAGCGTATACCAGTGTAGTAAAGTGTCATGAAAGCAGCATAGAGGTGAGGATTTCGTATTGAGTCAATAAATGTGTTGAATTCATTCAGTGTCCAGAAATCCATTCTGCTGGCTCTGGCTTTTCCGATGGGACCAGCAATGCTACAAGGGTTCCGGGGTAGACCATAGTATCGTACTGCAAAATTAAGCACCGCATTGAGCTGATTGTATATCTGGCGTTGATATGTGTCTTTCAATTTGCTGGACAGTATTTTGGACTGCCATTGGCGTATATCGGCAGGGGTAATCTCATTTATACGCTTTTCTTTAAAATATGGAACGATATAACGCTCATAAGGGGCTCTCTTGTTTCTTATGGTAGATTGCTTGAGTCTGTGTATTATGTCCTCTGTATAGAGGTCATAGAGTGCCTGGAAGGTCATGTCCGGGGCGCCCTGCTGCTTTTGCAGGAAATTACGTTCCCATTCTTTTGCATCCTTCTGCCTGGGGAAGCCTCTTTTCAACTTTTGCCTGCGCTGGCCTGTCCAGTCAGTGTAATAAAATTTGCAGTAATAAGTTTTATGCTTATCATCATAATACGTTGGCATAATATCACTCCTTTCGGGTATAAAAAAATACGCCCCTTGCCAGGACGCTCCAGGAATGATATAATTTGGTTGTGAAGCAAAATATATCTGCTGGAGCAGTCCGGCAAGAGAAATCTATGCGAAAAGCTTCTGTGTTCCCGCACAGGGGCTTTTTGCTTATAAAATTATTTTAATGGAGACATCCAGAATTCATGTACCTGCAAATAAGGTTCAAACTGGATGATGTAATTATCTACAGTGGTGCTTACGCCATATTTCTGCGTGTAAAAGTCAATGGCATCTTTAATAGTATCTTCAGATACATCAAGATACTCCGACATCTCATAAATATTTGTACAATGAGCCTTGAAGGCATGTACTATATCCATTAGTGGAAAGCGAATTTCATAAGCCATTAAGCGAGCCAAGCGCTCCTGACGGCGGTTCGCGGGGGTTGTTTGGTCGCTTATATCACCAACGGTTATCTTTCCATGTGCTATTTCTTCGGCCAAAGCATCGGCCTTTTTCTTTAGTGTTGGTATGTCTTGGCGGATAGCGATACGACGTCCTCTACAGCGTCCATCTCCAGATTTTAAGGGAAGTTCCTTTACTATAAATCCATCATAAGTAGCACCATCAATCAATGTCTCGTAGTAGTTCAAGAATCAACACCCCTTATTTATCCCATAAGTCATCATTATCCATTAGGTCATCATCGTGTTTGCGCATTTCATCGGTTACTTCTATGTCGGTACGTTCGTGAGCGGCTACGGGTTCTAGATGGGCCCTGTTCCAATCTTTTTCAAACTGACTCCCCTGCAACTGCTTTATGACTTTTTCTTTTTCAAGGCGTTGCCGTCTTATGTCATCCTCATTAAGCCTTAGAATAAAGGAGTCAAGAGTTGCTTTTGTGTATGCATCTATGCGTGTTCTGATTTCATTGAATTCACTCATATCCATTTGTACGGCACCATTATCATATTGAATAAAGGGCTTGTGTTCGGGGTCATCAGACCCGATATAGTAACCTAAGCTTTCGAGGTATTTGAAAAACGCTGTTTCAGATGAAATTAATAGTTTTGCAGTTAATTTGTGCTTTTTCTTTAATGCTTTATATCGTGCTAATAACTCATAATTATGAAAACTGGCTATAGTCTGTCCGTACACATTTTTTACGGTAAAAAAATCGCCATCATAGTTTTCACAGCAAAGGGAATACCCGGCTGATTCTAAAATTTTATCTATTTCTTCCAACTCAGCATCGCGAATTAAAATATTTGGGTCCTCGTAATCGTTCCGTTCCATGGGGGCATCATATCCCATGAGCCAAGCTTCATTTACATTAAGGGCGGCTCCCAAAACAAATAATTTATCCTGGTTGGGCTCCGTTTTTCCAGAACAATACTGGCTAAGATCTGACTTATTCATTTTAACATTATATTTTTCGCAATACGGAGCAGCTAAGTTTAGTATGTCAACTTGACGGATACCTCTTTCATCCATTATTTTTTTTAATCGAACAGCAGTGTTTTCCTTTTTCATAAATAATACCGCCTTTCTGTTTTCTACTATAGCATAAATTAAACAAAAGTTCAATATGAAAAACTAAAAAAGTTAAAAATATCAAACTTTTGCATTGACAGTTCAAAATAGAGATGCTATTATATGAATAGTTCAAAATATTTAACTAGAAAGGAGGTAATCCACATGGCATTTGATTATAGTAGACTGCGAGGAAAAATTGTGGAAATTTTTGGTACACAAGCTTGCTTTGCAGTTGCGATGGGGTGGTCAGAAAGAACGCTTTCTCTAAAAATGAATGGTCTTAGGGCATGGAAGCAGCCTGATATTTGCAAAGCAATTGCTTTGCTTAATCTATCTGACAAAGATATTCCATCATATTTTTTTAAAACAAAAGTTCAAAATATTGAACTTAGTAAGGAGGACGCATAAAATGAATGAAGTTAAGCTCTTTGAGAAAAAAGAATTAGGATTTAGAGTACGCACCATCCTGAATCTGGATGATAGTATCTCCGTCAATGCGGAGGATACGGCCATCGGGTATGGGTGGACGCAGGAAAAGAACGGTAAAACATATGTGAAATGGGAGCGGCTTAACTCATTTTGCAGGGAACTGGGATTTTCCCCAGAAGTGGGGAAAGATGATTACATTCCCGAAAGCTTGTTTTACATGCTAGGCTTTAAAGCTGGAAATGACCGGGCGTTGAAGTATCAGCAGTGGCTTGCCATGGAAGTCCTGCCATCCCTTCGCAAGACCGGTTCCTATGAGATGCCAAAGAAGGAGAAGCAGGACAAGGCTAAGCGCTTACCGCTTTCCTCCGTCAACATGATGGTGAAGAACGTCATGAGCACGTTGGAGAAGGCAAAAGTTGAACCCGTATATGTAGCCGCAGAGGTAAAAAGGCTGTACACAGATTTAGGGTATGAAGTCAAAGCACCGCTCCTTACAGATAAAGAGGACATGCCAAAGCTCTATGACTGCACAGAGATAGCCAAGGAACTTAGTATCTACTCCACCAGCGGGAAGCCTCACAATCAGGCCGTAAGCGCCATCATTAAAAAACTGCATATTCCGAGCAGTGAGATTGTTACCACGGCCTTCAGCCGAAACGGACATGACGATGTGACAGTACAGTATAAGCCAACCGTATTGGAAGATGTGAGACTGTGGCTGATAGAAAATTTTTATCCCGCCAGAATCCCTTACGTGGATTCTAAGGGCAATCAGAAAACATGTACTGTGGTGTATCATGAGGTGGTGTAAAACATCAAGACGAGGAAGGGAGGATAAGGGGCTATGGTGAAGCCATTAATGACAGCCGATGATGTCGCCAAAGTCCTGTCATACTCCAGGAGCCATGCATACAAGGTCATCGGGAAGCTAAATCAGGAGCTTGAGGAAAAAGGATTTTTGACCCGTCCCGGCATGGTGCCAAGGAAGTATTTTGAGGAGCGGACAGGATTGGAAATGCCGCAGGAAGGAGAGACAAGCCAATGAGGAAAGTAACTGAGTTAGCCATCCGCACCAAAGCAGCGGTCCAGTATCCCGGCTGGCGCCTGGATTTTGTAGGACCGGCTACCATAGCACTGACCCATGTCATGGGTAGGGAGCGGGTGATTGAGGTGCGGCACCGTAGGAGACGCCGGGACGGCCCAATCATGAGGGCAGCCAAGTGGATTGTGCCGACGGTCATCTGGCTGCTGGGGATGTGGATGGTATCTATAGTGGTCATGGCGCTGGCCATGGGTGTGAGACTTTGAAAGGAGGAAGGGGAAAGTGATTAAAGGTGCAAAGAGCATCGCGGAGTACGCAATCCGCAAGTGGCTGCAGTCAGAGGGTTTTGAGATGCGCTATTTTAAATTGACCGTACATGACAACGAGGCCATGATTGTGGATAGTGCCGGCGACACGCTGTGGCTGATATATGACAACGATACCAAGTCTGTCTATGTCAAAGAGTAAGGAGGTGGCAGACGATGATAGAGGATGTGTGCCGGACATGTCGGTACAGGAATAGATGCCCGGAGCGGAGCCGAATGATGCCGTGCCGGTCATACAAAAAATGGACCCCCGACGGGTGGAGCCGTCCGAAGGTCCAATAGCAAGATAATCTAATCACCCTTAGTATAAGGAATTCAGGAGGAAAAATCAATGATAAAAACTGAAAAGAATGTACCCATCGTAGGGATTGAAGTACACGGGGAGAAAACTGAGACAACGATACGGGGCAATTATGTAGAGGTCGTTGCTCTTACAGTTGCTCTTCTTTTAGGCGTTTCAAAAGCGTTAGCCGGTGATGATATAGGAGACCAGGCTTCGACTCTTCAGGCGTTATACCTTACTGCGTTGGATGAACTGAGAAAAAAGGCAAAATAGTGGGGGGGGGGCACGATTAAACCATGGAACGTGTCATGCTCACCCCACTCACCCCCGAAGAGCAGCAGTTTGCGGCAGACAACCATGACTGCTTGCAATGGGCCATCCGGAAACAGTGCTTGGACAGGGAACTGACGGACATAGCAGCGATTGGATATATCCATGCCGTCAAAAAATGGTTCGCGAGGCCGGATTTGCACAAGTGGTCATTCCGCACCATCGTGAACCAGACTATCCGAAGCTATGTATGTTCTGAGCGACGTAAACAGACCAGGACAATACAGACAGTAAGCTTGGATGCGGAAATCCCCGGAACAGACGGCCTGACCTATGGGGACATAATAACGACCGATAATATAAGGTATCAGCATAGAGAGGAGAAACAGGTGGAAATAAAATTTGATGAACGGATTCCGGAAGCTGCGAAACAGAGAATCAGTAGTGTCGCCGTGGAAGTATTACTGGAGTTTCTGTCATCGGACCATAAAACTATGACCATGACTTTTATAGACAAGAAAGAAGCTGCGTCAAAAGCCGGCACAATGCGGAGCTGGAAAAAGAAGAATGAGGGAACTAATTTTGAGGTATACCGTTTGGACAATACGGTATATGTCGAAAAAATCCAAAAAGGGAAGGGGAAAATAAGATGTCAATAAAGATAAACAAACTTGAAATCGAAAACGTGAAGCGGGTTAAGGCCGTGAAGATTGAACCCACGTCAAACGGACTCACCATCATAGGAGGTAAAAATAATCAGGGGAAAACATCCGTCTTGGATGCCATAGCATGGGCCTTGGGAGGGGAACGGTTCCGGCCATCACAGGCCGCTAGGGAAGGCTCCACCATCCCACCGAATCTGCGCATCATCATGAACAATGGCCTGGTGGTGGAACGCAAAGGGAAAAACAGCAGCCTTAAGGTAACTGACCCCAGTGGGCGAAAGGCCGGCCAGCAGCTCCTGGATGAGTTTGTGGAGCAGCTGGCCCTGAACCTTCCAAAGTTTATGGAGGGGAGCAGTAAGGATAAGGCAAACACCTTATTACAGATTATAGGTGTCGGTCCTCAATTGGCGGAATTGGAACGTCAGGAGAAAGAGATGTACAATGAACGTACCTACATAGGCCGTACGGCTGACCAGAAAGAGAAGTACGCAAAGGAACAGCCTTACTTCCCAGATGTCCCATCCACACCCATATCTGCATCCGAACTTATCCGGAAACAACAGGACATCCTTGCGCAGAACGGGGAGAACCAACGGAAGCGGGAACGCTACCACCAGTTTGAACAGGAATACCAGCAGGTCACGGAGCAGATACAGTGCCTTATCCAAAAGCAGACGCAACTGGATGCCGACCTTAAGATTGCCAGGAGGACCGTGGAGGACCTGAATGACCAGTCCACAGCGGAACTGGAACAGAACATTGCGGATATCGAGGAAACCAACCGCAAGGTACGGGCCAACCTGGATAAGGAGAAGGCCGAAGAAGATGCCAAGGACTATAGAGCGCAGTACAACGCCCTCACTACCAAGATAGAGGCGGTAAGGGAACAGAAGGTTGAACTGTTAAAGGGAGCTGACCTCCCGCTTCACGGTCTGTCCGTGGAAGATGGGGAGCTTATCTACAACGGACAGAAGTGGGACAACATGTCAGGCTCCGAACAGCTCCGGGTATCTACAGCCATTGTACGCAAGCTTAATCCCAACTGTGGTTTTGTACTCCTGGACAAGCTGGAGCAGATGGACCTGGAAACCCTACAGGAGTTTGGGCAGTGGCTGGAGCAGGAGGGGCTGCAGGCGATTGCAACCAGAGTAAGCACGGGAGACGAGTGCAGCATCATAATTGAAGACGGATACGTAGCCGGGCAGGATATGCCGGCATCTCCTGAGCCTCAAAAACAGACAGGATGGAAGGCAGGTGACTTTTAATGGAAATCATTAAGGGAAAGATACCAGGAGCTAAGAAGGTAGTTGTGTATGGACCTGAGGGGATTGGAAAAAGTACGTTTGCATCTATGTTCCCAGGACCTCTCTTTATAGATACGGAGGGCTCAACCAAGGACATGGATGTGGCCCGGACACCAACCCCTAGCAGTTGGATGATGCTTATGGAACAGGTGATGGAGGTGAAACGCACCCCTGGCCTGTGCCAGACATTGGTCATTGATACGGCAGACTGGGCTGAAATGCTATGCATTACCCAGATATGTGACAAGAACCATAAGAGCAGCATTGAGGAATTTGGGTATGGCAAAGGGTATACCTATGTTCAGGAGGAGTTTGGTCGGCTTCTGAACCTGCTGGAGGAGGTTGTTAAAACCGGCGTCAACGTGGTACTGACGGCCCACGCAAAAATGCGGAAATTTGAGCAGCCGGATGAACTGGGAGCCTATGACCGCTGGGAGATGAAGCTGACCAAGCAGACGGCACCCATGGTAAAGGAATGGGCCGACATGGTATTGTTTTGTAATTATAAGACAATCGTGATCAATGTGGACGGTCAGGGGGCCCAGAAAGGCAAGAATAAGCCCCAGGGCGGAAAACGTGTTATGTATACCACGCACCACAGCTGTTGGGATGCCAAGAACCGGTATGGACTGGCGGATGAGGTACCATTTGAGTATGACAGCATCCGGCATATCATCGAGCAGACCCAGAAGGCCACATCATCCCCGATTGAGAAACGGGAGGCACCGGCCACGGCCACAGCTAAAAACCAGCCGTCACCTCAGGAACAGCCAGTCAGTAATGGTAAGGACATTAAGGAGCCTGCAAAAGAAGCGGAAACATCGGAACCTGTTAATGATGGGCCTATAAACAAACCGGAGCTGTCTACTGTAGATGAACGCATTCCCAGGAACTTGCGGGACCTCATGATAGCAAATGATGTCTGCGAGTGGGACATTCAGGCTGTGGTGGAGGCGAGAGGATATTTCCCAGGCGACATGCCAGTGCGGGATTACCCGAAGGACTTTGTGGATGGCTGTCTGGTAGGGGCCTGGGACAAGGTATATAGAATGATTAAGGAAATGAAAGAAAAGGACGCATTAGTATTCAATTAGGAGGTAAATGTACATGAGCGATATAAATGAAGCATTGGGCAGGGAATTAAGCTGGGATGACCAGATAGAAAATGAGGGTTCTGATTTTGAGCCATTACCAGATGGAGAATACGATTTTGAAATCAGGACCATGGAGCGGGGACGGTTTGCGGGTAGCGACAAGATGGCAGCCTGTAATAAGGCAACGATTGACTGCGTCATCAAGGACTCAGACGGAAACGAACACCATGTTTTTGATGACCTTATCCTGAACAGCAAGATGGAGTGGAAGCTTTGCCAGTTCTTCCTATGCATCGGACAGCGGAAGAAGGGAGAGAAACTGAAACCGCGCTGGAATGAAGTGCCTGGAGCCACAGGAAGGTTCAAGATTTATGTCAACGAGTATAAGGATAAGAATGGGAAACAGCGTAGGAATAACAAGGTGGACGAATACCTTGCCCCGGAACCGAAACAGTTTAAGGCTGGTGATTTTTAATGGAGTTAAGACCATATCAATCCGAGGCAAAGGAAGCCATCTTCCAGGAATGGGACAAGGGTGTCCTCAGGACACTCCTGGTCCTACCTACAGGCTGCGGTAAGACCATCGTATTTGCCAAGGTGACGGAGGACTGTGTGCGCCGTGGGGACCGGGTGTTAATCCTGGCTCACCGCGGCGAACTCCTGGACCAGGCTGCGGACAAGATTGCAAAAACAACGAAACTGGGATGTGCCACGGAGAAGGCGGAACAGTCCTGCCTGGGCAGCTGGTTCCGGGTTGTGGTCGGTTCTGTCCAGACTCTGATGAGAGAGAAACGGCTGGGACAATTCCCGGCCGATTATTTCAACACCATCATCATTGACGAGGCCCATCACAGCATATCAGACAGCTACCAGAAGATACTGGCGCATTTTGACAAGGCCAGGGTCCTGGGAGTGACGGCGACCCCAGACCGTGGGGATATGCAGAACCTTGGTAAGGTGTTTGACAGCCTGGCCTATGAATATACCCTTCCCAAGGCTATTAAGGCTGGATACCTGTCCCCTATCAAAGCACTGACCATACCATTGAAGCTGGACCTGTCAGGTGTGTCCATGCAGTCTGGAGACTTCAAGGCCGGAGATATCGCAACAGCCCTTGACCCGTACCTGTACCAGATAGCAGACGAGATGGAAAAGTATTGTAAGGACCGAAAAACCGTGGTATTTCTTCCACTGGTTAAGACCAGCCAGAAGTTTAGAGATATTTTGATTGAGAAGGGGTTTAAGGCTGCTGAGGTCAACGGGGAAAGTAAGGACCGTGCGGAAGTCCTGGAAGCCTTCGGCCGCGGGGATTATAACGTCCTATGTAACTCTATGCTGCTGACGGAAGGGTGGGACTGTCCGTCCGTTGACTGTATTGTAGTGCTCCGGCCTACCAAGGTCAGGAGCCTGTACAGCCAGATGGTAGGACGTGGCACCCGGCTGTATCCAGGCAAAGAACACCTGTTGCTTTTAGACTTTTTGTGGCACACGGAACGCCATGAACTGTGCCATCCGGCAGACCTCATCTGTACGGACCGGGAAGTGGCCCAAAAGATGACCGACAACATGGAGGAGGCCTGCGGGTGTCCTGTAGATATTGAAGAAGCAGAGAAAAAGGCATCAGAGGATGTAATCGCAGAAAGGGAGGAAGCCTTGGCCAAACAGCTGCGTGAGATGCGGAACCGAAAGAAGAAACTGGTGGATCCGCTGCAGTTTGAGATGAGCATACAGGCGGAGGACCTTGCCGGATATGTCCCGGCGTTTGGATGGGAACTGGCACCTCCGTCCGACAGCCAGAAGAAAGAGCTGGAGAAACGGGGTATTCTCCCGGATGATATTGACAATGCTGGAAAGGCCAGCATGATATTGGACCGTCTCCATAAAAGACAGGAGGAAGGACTGACAACCCCGAAGCAGATTCGATGCCTTGAAAAATATGGGTTCCAGCATGTGGGGACCTGGAGTTTTGAGGCAGGCAAAAACATGATTGACAGGATAGCAGCGGCAGGATGGACCGGGGCCCCGAGAGGAGTCACCCCCAGTGAGTATGTGCCTGATAGATAAGGAGTAAGCCATGGAGAATAACCAGTATGACCTGTTGGAGGTCTTAAACAGCATAGAGCCGGCGGAACTGGATTACCAGCAATGGCTGAATGTAGGGATGGCCCTGGACCAGGAGGGATACAGCGTGGAAATCTGGGATACATGGAGCCAGAGGGACCCAGGCAGGTATCATCCTGGTGAGTGCCAGAAGAAGTGGCGGGGATTTCAAGGACATAATACACCAGTAACCGGTGGTACTATTGTACAGTATGCCAGAGAACAGGGATGGACTCCTCCTTATGACCCGGGACATGCACTGGACTGGGAGGATGCCATCTCATCGGATGGTGTCATCGTGGATGCGAACTGGGTGGAAGGCCGTGACGTAAAGGAGCCGGATAGCTGGGACCCTGTGAAACAGCTTACCACCTATCTGGAAACCCTATTCGAGGCTGGTGAGAATGTTGGATATGTGGTAAAGAGCTGGAAGAAGGATGAGAAGTGGCTACCAGCAGACAAAGGCGCTTATGACCGTACTGCCGGACAGCTAATTGAAGCATTATCTAACTGTAATGGTGATATCGGCAGTGTGCTGGGGGATTACAACCCAGAGGCGGGGGCCTGGATACGGTTTAACCCTATGGATGGGGTAGGAGTCAAAGATGCCAATGTGGCTGACTACCGGTACTCCCTAGTGGAGTCGGATGGGATGGATATTGAGAAGCAGCACGCTATCATACGTGAGCTGGAATTGCCGGTGGCGTGCCTTGTCCATAGCGGGAAGAAGAGCCTGCATGCCATCGTGCGCGTGGATGCAGCTGATTTTATGGAATACAAGAAGCGCGTGGACTATCTATATACTATCTGCAAAAAAAACGGCCTGGAGATAGACCCTCAGAATAAGAACCCTTCCAGACTGTCCAGGATGCCCGGGATTATCCGTGGGGAACATAAGCAGTTTTTGATGGATACCAATATAGGAAAAGCAAACTGGACCGAATGGAAGGAATGGATTGAGTCTGTTAATGACGACCTGCCGGACCCAGAGAGTCTGGAGGATGTCTGGGACAACCTCCCGGAGCTGGCGCCATGCCTGATTGACGGGGTGCTGCGGCAGGGCCATAAGATGCTCATAGCCGGGCCATCGAAGGCCGGAAAGTCCTTCCTGCAGATTGAGATGTGTATAGCCATTGCGGAGGGCAGGGAGTGGTTAGGCTGGAAATGCACCCAAGGGCGTGTCCTGTATGTGAACCTGGAACTGGACCGGGCCAGCTGTCTGCATCGTTTCAGGGATGTGTACCAGGCCCTGGGATGGAAACCAGACAACCTTAAAAACATTGATATCTGGAACCTGCGTGGTAAGTCCCGGCCTATGGACAAACTGGCGCCGATGCTCATACGCAGGGCAGCCAAGAAGAACTACATAGCCATTGTGATTGACCCCATTTATAAGGTCATCACCGGTGACGAGAACAGCGCAGACCAGATGGCCAACTTCTGTAACCAGTTTGACCGGGTGTGTACAGAACTGGGCGTGGCGGTCATTTACTGCCACCAACATAGCAAAGGCGGCCAGGGCAGCAAGAAAGCCATGGACCGGGCATCCGGCTCCGGCGTATTTGCTCGCGACCCTGACGCCATGCTGGATATGATAGAGCTTGAGCTATCTGAGGATGTGTTTAAGGCCGAAGAAAACAAGACAGTGTGTGCGGCTTGTAAACAGTACCTGGATGCCCACTTTAAGTGGGACGATGACCTATCACAGGACGACTTATGCAGCAGTTATCAAATGCTAAATTACTGCGAGAACAAGCTGGACAAGTGGCAATGGGCAGCCCTGCAGCGCATTGTTGAGGCTGCTAAGATAAGGGTCAGGGCCGTGACGGCCTGGCGCATTGAGGGAACGCTGAGAGAGTTTCCGAAGTTCCCCGCGGTCAACCTATGGTTTGATTATCCATGCCATAGGGTAGACGGTGTGGGCATCCTGAACGATATACAGCCGGAGGCTAACGGGGCATCCTGGCAAAAGAACTTCAAGAAAAAACGGACGCCTGAGCAGGCTAAGAAGGACCGCATGGATAGCCTGGAAGAACAGTACGAGTCCTTAAAAAGCTTTAATCAGGATGGAAAAGTAACCGTGAAGGAACTGGCGGAGAGTATGGGAACGACCGAAAAAACAGTCCGAAACCGTATAAAGGAACATGGGGGATTCTGGATCGATGAAGGAAATGTGGGTAAGAAGTAAAGGGAAAAATACGGATGGAAAGGGTTTCCCTCATAAGGAAAAACTCGAAGGGAAGCAATTTCCCTCATAAGGAAAAACTCGATAAATTTCCCTTTCCCTCTTAAAGTGAAAAACTCGAAAATTACCGAGAATTTCCCTTTGAGGGAAAAAGTCGAGAAAATACCGAGTTTTTCCGAGGGAAGGAAAAGCCTATATATTATAAATATATATTATGGCATTTTCCCTGACGGTCAAAGGGGGAAAGGAAGGCGGGCTTAAGCGCTGCCCGCCGTCCTCCCTTCCCCTGTCCTTTGACAGAAGAAATTTTCATAACGAAAGAAAATGATAAAAATTTAACAATTATGGAGATGAGACAAAGATGGCTAAAAGAAAACGAAGCAAGATGTTAGACGCTGCACGAACAATGCCACCCCTGAGACATTCCATCCCGGGGAAGGAATTTAACATCAAGAATAGCGAAGTTGTAAAATGGTTGTTGGAAAATCCAGTGGTGTGGAATTATGTATGGAACAACGTGAAAGAGTCTGGAGCTGTCTCATATGATTCCGATACGGGGAAATGGCAGGGAGTTGATTATGATGATTAAATTTAAATTTTTTATGGCAATGGAGCCGCCCACCTGTACCCATCAGGAGAAGCAGGTACATGTGGTGAATGGGAAACCGGTATTCTATGAACCGGCAGAGTTGAAAGCGGCCCGGACAAAGCTTAGGGCCCACATGTCCAGGTATGCGCCTGAGAAACCGGCTCAGGGCGCACTCCGATTGACAACCTGGTGGTGCTTTCCTGTTCAGGGCAGCCACCAGGATGGTGAGTATAAAACCAGTAAGCCAGATACGGATAATCTGGTCAAGCTGCTTAAGGATGTTATGACAGACCTGGGATTCTGGCGGGATGATGCACAAGTGGCCAGTGAGGTAATTTGCAAGTACTGGGCAGAGCGGCCCGGCATCTACGTGAAGGTGGAAAGCCTATGACCTTGGATGATGTAATGCTTCTGACAGACCAGCAGGTACAGGGTATTTACAATGATGTTTATAACGGGTTCTGGCGCCGATATAAGAATCCTCCAGACTGGCAATCACCTGAATGGGAGGATATGGTACAGCAGGAGAAAGTGCTGCGGGAACGGCATCAATCCTGCCCATTGGTATTGCACATGCTCCAGGACTTAATGGACCAGCTGGAGGCCAGGAGTAAAAGGAGGAATAATGGTAGCTAAGGCAAAAGAAAAAAAAACAACCGGAATCCCCGGTCTACATCTGCAGCGAGTGCGGCAGGGAGATAAGCGGGGACCATGTTTATATCAAGACAAAGCGGCAGACGGAGCTGCACATACACTTCGGATGTATGCCGGGAAAGCAAGTTAGAGGACCGGAGGTTAAATAATGCAAAGAAAATACATCCATTACGAGCGCCCGGATATAGCGGGACTGTATTACCGGGAAGGCAATGTATATTTTGAAAACCTGGACAGTAAAAACGGGAAGATAGTCAGAATAATATTTCCCGGGCAAGGACGAACGAGGGACCTTGTAAAAAAATCTCTGGAGTAGAAACCAGATAGGCAATAAAAAAGAGCAGAGAGCAGATAACGCAAGAGAGCGCAACGGGAGCGCCATGCCAAAGTTGGACGGCAGCCGGGGCCGTTGATTGGGCCAAAGCCAAAGCTGGGAGCCAGTACCGGCAATTAAATTAATATTTAGGAGGATAGCATAATGGTAAAAGTAATTAAGTATGGCCAAAAGCGCCGAGTAACATGCAATCACTGTGGAGCAGTATTGGAGTTTGACAATAATGATTTGGAAACTTATCAGGTAGACTGGAATGAATGGGAAAAACGTATTAAATGCCCAGCTTGCACTGAGACTGTAACTGTAAGTTAGCATTTGGAGGACGAAAATGACAGAAAAGCAGATTAGAGATGAGGCAATGCGCAAAGTGATGTGGGAGGTTGGACATACCAATAACGATGTGACCAGATACATATCGGACGCAGTTGCCAACCAGGTTGTAAGGGATGAGAGTGGCGGATGGATCCCGGTAACGGAGCGGTTGCCAAGTATTTTTGAATATTCAGGTTGCAAAGAATATGAAAAATATTACAGGAGGCTTGAGATTGCCGTGCAGACCGATACGCTGGAATATTACTTTGGGTATTTCGATGGTTACAAGTGGTTTGACAAGCGCCATAGGAGCTTTGATGGAGATGTAGCGGCCTGGAAAGTTCACCAACCATTTAGTCCACAAAACTGATATTTAACGGAGGTATCCTATGTTATGTAAAAAGACGGAGCGACAACTTGAAGAAGTATATCAAAGTAGAAAACCATACTTAAACCAAAAAGATTGTTGCGAAGAATTACACGACATGTGCGTGAATTGCGAAAAGTTCTGCGGAGTTAAAGAGCATGATTATTCCGAATGTATAGATTTGCCGTGTTTTAAAAATTGGTTAGGTCTTGAATATTTGGACTGGGTAAATGGATATTGATACACAACGAAATTAAAATTTAGAGGTGTTATATATGGATTATAATTTTTGGGATGACCGCACCCATGAAGTAGAGATTAACCCGTGCGAAGGATGTTATGATTATCAGAATGGAAAATGTATTTCCAATGGTGGATGCGGTGACGGAGGAGGTACCTGATTGAGAAAGAAAGCAGACAGTAAGCAGGCCAAGGTCAGCCGTATCGACCGCAGCAAGGCGCTGGCCGCCCAGGCTGACGAGGCCATCAAGGAGCGCATCCGGACGGCGCCGCCGTACATGTATACCAGCCTGTGCCCGGTTCCGGAGCTGCGGGAGCCGCCGAAGGGAGTGATGATACATGGCATCAAGACCAGTTTATTATGACCTGTACGATTGTGGCCGGTATGACGGTCGGTACAGAGCAGCGGAGCTGATGGTAATGCTGGGCATCCGGCACCGGCAACAGATAGAGCATTACAGTGATGTGGGTATCCTGTACCAGAAGCGATATACCTTTGTGAGGGTGGATGACGAGAACGCGTCAGAACAGGCCGATGAGTGGGACAGGGTGACGCAAGCGTTGAAGGGATGCGGGTACGATTTGAGTAAGATACCAATTGTGGCAAAACGAGTATAGATAAAACAAGCCTGAAATGCCCCTGTAACGCATCAGAATGAACGAGAATAGATTTTAAGGCAAGGAGGCGTGTGTTATTATTGGGAAAGCAGAAAAAACCGGCAGAAGAGCTTGAGAGGTTTCTGAACTACATCGATGCATGCAGGCAGGAATACAAGTATGCCTATGACATGGTATGGGAGGAAGATAAGCGCCTGCAGGACATGCTGCATGAGATGGAGTTTGCCAAAGATAAGGCCGAACGAAATCGCGTAGCTACGAAATTACAGCGCAGCAGAAGAAACCGTAGGGAGAATAAAGATATAGTCCTGATGAATGAAAAGGTTGTGGAGTTCTTTAATGAGCCAAAGAACCGTGATACCTTAAACCGGATGCGCCAGCTGTTGGGACAGCAGCGCAAGGAGGAAGAGTACCTGATGGGTGAGCGCACATACATACCGAGAACAGGGAGGTGATGCCGATGGATAAGGAAATTTTGAGCCAATACATAGACGCCTGCGAGCTGATAAAGGAAACTGAGGAGGATATACGGAGGGTCAAGCGGCAGCGTAAGACTATTTTGCAGGACCGGGTGCACGGGTCCATGAAGGAGTTTCCTTATACGGCCCAGAGCTTTAAGATTCAGGGGATGGCCTATTCGGTTGTGAGCGAGCCAGGAGCGATGGAGGCCTATGAGCATCTGTTAGAGGAGCGAAAAGCGGATGCGGAAAGAATCAAGGTGCAGGTGGAGACTTGGATGAATGCAATACCTCAGAGGATGCAGCGGATTATTAGATATGCGATATTTCAGAAGATGTCCTGGAGTGAAGTTGCGATTAAATTGGGAAGAAAGGCCACAGCGGACAGCGTGAGAATGGAATTTCAGCGATTTATGGAAGAAAAGTAATGTTTGTTCGTTTTGTTCGCAATGTTCGTTTTCAAAATGTTATAGTATAGGCTGGAAGTGGTGTAAAGGCCATTTCCTCCTCCCACATTGATTGACGGCTGTCAGGTGTAACACCCTGGCAGCTGACTAGAAGCTGACGTTCTCCTGCCTCTTCATAGCTTCGCAAATCGGATAGAGAGCAGCTCCCAGTTGATACCATACTGGTGCAAGGTATCCGTAAGCCAACCGCGGCGTGAGTTGGAGCATACCGGTGACGAGCCGGTATTGTTGCGGGGTAGAGCAGTCTGGCAGCTCGCCGGGCCCATAACCCGGAGGTCGCAGGTTCAAATCCTGCCCCCGCTATTCGGACAGATATATTTGACATTGTATTTTCTCCCTTAGGGCCTCCGCCGAGATGTGGAGGCTTTTTCCATGCAAAAACAGCCAGATAGGAAGGTGAGGTGTTTGGGATATGAAGACATAAAAGACAAAGGGTTTGATAAACGAACCACAGGCGAACTACTGGAAATTGCATCGAAAGGCGGCAAGGCATCCGGGGAGGCTAGGAGGCGTAAAGCGAATCTTCGACAGACAATGAATGCCATCCTTACATCTGAGGTGGATATACCAGAATGGACCCAAATTTTGGAGGCATTAGGATTGGACAGTACACTGGAAACAGTCATCAGTGCAGCCATGGTCAGGGAGGCCATGAACGGGAATGTCAAAGCATATACGGCTATTAAGGATGTCCTCGGCCAGACCTCAAAATCAGAAACGGACCTGGAGGAGCAGAAGGTGCGTATGGCAGCCACTAAGGCTAAGATGGGTGTTGATGACGATGAAGATCAGGAAGATGATGGGTTCCTGGACGCATTGAAAAGTACTGTTGAGGATGACTGGGCTGACGATGATATGGAGGAGGGCTGGTCCGATGAAGATGAAGAAACGGCCAATATTTAAGTTCAAGCCGTTCTCAAAGAAACAGAGGATGGTCCTCAATTGGTGGATGGACAACAGCCCTGTCAAGGATTATGACGGTATCATAGCGGACGGAGCCATCCGTTCCGGAAAAACAGTTGCCATGTCCTTGGCATTCGTATTCTGGGCTATGGAATCGTTTGACGGCCAGAACTTCATCATGGCCGGTAAGACAATTAGTTCCTTCCAGCGTAATGTACTAACCAACCTCAAGACCATGTTGCGGAGCAGGGGATACAGATGCATACACCATCTTTCTGGAGAGACCCCCAATATGCTGGAGGTTACCCGGAAGGGGGTTACCAATTACTTTTATATCTTTGGAGGTAAGGACGAGGGCTCCCAGGAGCTGGTGCAGGGCATTACGGCAGCCGGTGCCTTTTTCGATGAGGTGGCGTTGATGCCGGAATCCTTCGTCAATCAGGCTACAGGCCGATGCTCTGTGAAGGGAAGTAAGTTCTGGTTCAATTGCAATCCGGCGGGGCCGATGCATTGGTTTAAGGTTGGATGGATTGACCGGGCAATTGGATTCATTGGGCAGAGAAGGGCCGGGGAATTGCAGGAGAAGGGACAGGAAGTTAAACGGTTGCTATACCTGCATTTCACAATGGATGATAACTTATCCCTGGATGAGGAGATTAAGGAGAGATACCGGAGCATGTACACTGGTGTCTTTTTTTTACGTTATATCCGAGGGTTATGGGCTGTAGCTGAGGGCCTGATATATACCATGTTTACAAAGTCCAACATCTATAATGATGAGACCCGACCAAAAGGACTGGAATATTTGAGCGTCCGGACAGTAACCTTGGACTACGGTACTACTAACCCGTGTGTGTACCTGGACATTTACGATGATGGAGATATCATTTGGGTGGACCGAGAATACCGGTGGGACAGTCGCGTGGAGAAGGTCCAGAAAACGGACAGCCAATATGGTGATGATATGGTGGAGTTCATGGGGAGCAATCCTGACCTGATGGCTGACATCATAGCTGACCCATCGGCAGTCAGCTTCATCACAGAACTGCGCGGTCGGGGCTATGTCGTGAAACCGGCTAAGAATGATGTGGAGGACGGCATCAGGGCTGTGTCATCTATGCTGTATCGTGGGAAGATACGAATACATGAGAGGTGCACAGGTCTGATTACAGAGATGCGGTCATATGTCTGGGATGACAAGGCCAGGGAGCGCGGAGAAGAGAAACCTGTAAAGCAGATGGACCACGGACCGGATGCATTGCGATATTATATTTTCACGAAGTTACCGGAATGGAGGATAGGGATATGAAAACCTTCGACTTGATGTTAAGGACTGCTGCTTTCATTGTTTATCTGTACAATGTAATCCTAGCGTTCAAATGTCACCACAAGGGAGAGAAAATAGATGCAGTATACTATCTTGTTTGGGCAATGATTATGTATGTGTGTGCAAGTCAATATTGATGGAGGGATATATGTCAAAACGTAGGAACACCCGTCATGTGCGGGCAGACACAAAGCAGGCGCCCGCCACAACGATGGATGCCTTTTCTAATCCAATAGCGCGGCTGGGATACGGCACACAGGACCTACTGCAGGCCACGCAATACCCACTTACCCGTATGACCCAGAATTACCAGCTGCTGACCAGCCTGTATAGGGAGAACTGGATTGTCCAGAACATCATTGAGACGATACCGGGAGACATGGTCCGTAAGTGGTATACCATCCAAAGCAATGTCGCCCCTGAATACATAGATGACATGCAGCGGCTGGAACGCAAGGTGCACCTGCGCAAATCCCTCCTTGAAGGGATGTACTGGGGCAGACTGTATGGAGGCGCGGCTGGTATCATTATGATACGAGGTCAGGATGACCTTTCCTTGCCATTGGACTATGGCCTGGTACTTCCAGGATGCTTTCTGGGGCTCATGATACTGGACAGATGGAGCGGCATCTATCCGGAATTGGGACAGGTGACGGACCCATCGGACCAGGACTTCGGTCTCCCGGAATACTATACCATCCGGGATGAAGAGAGCGGCACGCTCATATCCAGGGTACACCATAGCAGGGTACTGCGTTTTGCTGGCCGGGAATTGCCTTACAACGAGAAAATCGCAGAGAATTACTGGGGAGAGTCAGAGCTTGAAGCCATTTACAATGAACTGGTAAAGCGGGACAATGTATCCGCTAACATAGCATCTCTGACCTTCCGGGCCAATGTTAACTACATGGAAACAGACAGCCTGGACCAGATGCTTGCAACCAGCAATGCGGAGGCACAGCGCCGGTTCTGGCACACCCTCCAGGCTCAGAGCGTGATTGAAAGCAACTTCGGTACGCGCCTGGTTAACAAGGGTGATGTCATGCATAACACCCAGTATACATTCACGGGACTTCCGGAGGTATACGACAGGGTGATGATGGATGTGGCCGGGGCGGCAAAGACTCCCGTCACGAAATTGTTTGGACGGTCACCAGCTGGCATGAATGCCACGGGTGAGAGCGATATGAACAACTATTATGATTATATAGATGGTCTGCGTGAGAACCAGTTACGTCCAATTCTAGAGCGTCTGCTTCCAATCATGGCCCTGTCAGCCTGGGGGATTGTTCCAGATGACTTGGGCATTGACTTCCCACCACTTCAGACCCCGGATTCAAACGAGGTTGCGGATATTGTAGAGAAAAAGACGCAGGCGATATTGGCATCCTATCAAAGCGACCTGATTGACGCTGCTACGGCCCTGAAGGAACTTAAGGCGCTGGCTAATGAGACCAGTATGTATAATACCATATCGGATGAGGCCATCGAGCAGGCGAAGGGCAGGACATACTCAGATTACAAGGTCATGCAGGACCCTATGGCAGGACTGACGCTTCCAAGTACGTTTGGGGAAGAGGTGGTTGAATAATGCCAAATCTTATAAGGCCTCCGGATAAACAGGATGCGACAAGGTTTCTGCGTATGCTGTTCTTACGTACTGAGCGGCGTCTGATAGCTGAAATCAATCGGAAACGTATGCAGGGGTATGTGGACTATGCGGAAGTAGCGGCTCTGAAGCGCACCCAGCAAATCCTTCAGGAGATGGTGGACGAGAGCTGGAACTATGTGCCGACAATGATAGAGTCCATCTTCTACCGGTCCGAGGCCGCGGCTAATGGGTATGCCAATGCGGCAGGGCTCACAGCCACGCAGATGGGGATTGTAGAGCAGCTGTCCAATAATCTGATTGGAGAGATAGTGGAAGCATCCACCATGGCGCAGAAGACAATGGAGGAAGTATTCCTGGTCGGAAAACGGCAGGAGGGAACATTACGGAATGCAGCCTTACAGGCAGTGGCAGAACAACAGGCAGCAGGTCATGGGACCAGTAAAGCAGCGTCCAGCATGGTCCAGGAGTTGGAGCGCAATGGGATAACATCCTTCGTGGATAAGTCAGGACGAAAATGGTCTTTGCAGGACTATTGTAACATGGCAACCCGGGCAACTGCCAGGCAAGCTGAGGTGTCAGCCATCCTGACAGCGGACCCAGAGCATGACCTGTATAAGATTGTGAAGATTGGCAGCACCTGTCCGGTATGCGCCCCTTTGGAAGGCCGGGTGTACAGCCGTTCTGGGGATAATCCAGATTATCCGGCTTTGGCAAAGGCTTTTGGGAAGGTAGACCCAAATGGACCGGATGACCTAAGCAATACATACCTTAACATCCATCCAAACTGCCTGCATTCCCTGGTCAAGTATACAACCATGGGTAAAACGGATAAGCAGATTCAGATGGACAAGGACTTCTCCAGCTTTGAAAAAAACCCGATTACAGTGGACCCACGAACCAAGAAGCAGATTGCGGCATATAAAGAGAAGGTAGGGAACCGACAGAAGCTGTTAAATGATTACAAGCAGTATAATCGGTATCGAAAGGTATGTGGTAATGACATGCCGAAAACCTTTGAAAAGTTCAGGGACATGAAGTATAATGAATCTGTAAAATGGAAGGAAACGCAGGCCATTTACCGGAAATCAAATGCATATGGAAAGATCATTGCAAAAGAACCGGAAATCACTGCTGATTTGACCAAGATATCAAATGATACAGGGGTGTCTATGATTGGACTGGAGCACCGTGTAAAAACGAAGGATTCCTTCCTGCGCAAGGTGGGAACAGACAGCAATCATAGCCTGGATGCACAAGCCATTACGGACACTATTAACTCCACAAATGATGTAATCCGGTATACCTACCAGGATAATCCACTGAACCTAACAAATGCATATGTAAATGTCACGGATGCAATGAAGGCAAAAGGATATAAGGTGGTAAGGGTGAGAAATACCTGGCTGGATAAACGGTCTGCATATAAAGGCGTTAACTGCATATTCCAAGCTCCTTCTGGTCAGAAATTTGAGATACAGTTTCATACACCAGAAAGTTTCCAGGTTAAAGATGGCCCGATGCATAAACTGTATGAGGAGGCCAGGAAGGACACCACGACACCCGAGAGAAGGGCAGAACTGAACAAAAAGATGTTTGAGCTATCTGCGCAGTTAGAAGTGCCGGTAAATATTGACCGGATTAAGTAGGAGGTCATATGAAAGATTTTTATTTTGTTTATGGTTATGATAGTAAAAAGAAAAAGGCCAATCGTCTGTATCGCTTCCTGAACGGTAATTTTGAACGGTATGATAAGCGGTTGAGAAAGTGGATTCCTGCGCCAGAGCAGTCTTGTATTTTCATCGGAGAGGATTGGGAGTATGATGAGGTATCCCCTGAAGATGCGGAAAAAATAAAAGAGATGTTGATTGTGTAATGCTATCGGTCAGGCGCTGGTAGCATTTTTGTTGCGATATCGCAACAGGAAGGAACTGAATAAGATGCTTGCATATTATGGCTATACGATAAGCCCCAACCAGATGGAAACGGTTGAGGGCTTTTTAATTTGCCGCAATGTGCCTATAGCCAGAACTGGCGAGATGGAGTACCTGGAAAGCGAGTTGAAACAGGACGGGGATATTTCTAAGGTGGTGAAGGTATACCGTTCACCGGATGAGGTCTTTTCAGAAGCGGCCTTATCCAGTTTTGAGGGTAAGCCAATCACGGATGAACATCCGCCTGAACTTCTCACACCGGACAACTGTACCCAGTATGCCAGAGGGCACGCCCAGAACATCCGGAAGGGAGAAGGGGAATGGGAGGGACATGTGATAGCGGACCTGCACATCCAGGATGAGGAATTAATCCGGGCGGTTCAGGGCGGTAAGCGGGAAATAAGCTGCGGATATGAGTGCAGCTACACGGAAAATGAGGATGGGACCTATTCGCAGCATGATATCCGGGGGAACCATATCGCCGTGGTGACACGGGGAAGGGCCGGGAAGCATGTTGCGATTTTAGATTCAAAGAAAAACGTAGAGGCCGTGAAAAGGCCGGAAAGGAATGGGAAGATGAAGAAGAACAGTTTATTTTTCAAGTGGTTTGCCCAGGCGGCTAAGGATGCATCACCGGAAGAGCTGGAAACGATGGCGGCAGATGCGGCAGCGGCAATGGATGAGGGTGCGGCGCCACAGGAACCTCCTGCAGTGCCTGTACACAAAGAGGAGCCTCCGAAAGAAGGCGCGCAGGATTCATCCAGCCTTGACGGGAAACTGGATATGCTGATGGATATGATAAAGGGACTGGCAGGTGAAAAACCCGGAGTTACTATTGAGAAGCCGGCCGAAGACCCACTGGACAGCCTGGTAAAGGAACTGACGGGGGAAGGCGGGGAGCCATCGGCTCCAACAACTGAGGCGAAAGTGGTTCCGGCAGAAGAACTGGATAAATCAGCATGTGCAGCAGATAAGGCAGTCATGGCAGCTGTCGTAAAGCAGCTCAGGCCGGTTATTGCAGGGATTAAGGATGAAGATACAAGGAAGGCCGTTACCGATTCCCTGGTATCCTGTCTGACCGATAAGGATGCGGTAAGCGATATTACGAAGATTGCCCAGGCGGCCCAAAAGAATGCGGCAAAGATGGCTGACCAGAAGCCACAGATGGATTTAGATGCGTATCAGGCTGCCTATGATGCCATGAATCCACACAAAAAGAATGGAGGTATGAAGTAATGAAAGGACAGGTTATCGGAAAGAACATGACACATGGCTATGCAGGTGATTATGCCAGACAGCCAGATATGATAGTGGATACCCATCCACTGGGAGGGAGTGAAGCGGTAGTGTTTGGCACTCCTCTTGTTTATGACAGTAATGAAAAGGTAGTGGCCTTCGGGGATTCTGGAACGGCTGCTGATTTTGTGGGAATTGCTTCCCGCGAGTTTAAGAGCGCTACATCCTATCTTTCACAGTCCGATGGAGAGTATAGGCCGGATGAAGCGGTGAGTGTGTTCAAGCGCGGATGTATCAACGTGTTGTGTAACGTAGGAACACCAAAATTAGGCGGAAAGGTATATATTCGCACTGTTGTCAATGAGTCAATCCCTACAGGTGTTATAGGAGGTTTTGAAGCGTCTGAGGATTCTGGTAAGACCGTAGAACTTACGAACTGTGAGTGGCATGGTGGTAAGGATGCCAATAATGTAGCAGAAATCAGGATTATGTCCTGCAACAGAGCATAAGGAGGAAAAACACAATGAGCAAATTTCAGAGCATGGGGACCTTTGACGGTGGCGTGATATCATCCTCACCAACTGGTGCGGCCGCTCCACAGCGGTTCCAGACAATGGATTCGGCGGCAATTGCCAATGGAGGTGCGCTCCTGCAGTCCGAACTTGAAAAGAAGGATAACGTCATAAGGCAGCCCCTTACCAGTTTCACGTACAGCCGTGATATTCCAATGAGAGTGGGCGGCGGCTGGGCCGAGTTTGTAAGCGCCATGAATGTGGGGTATGGAGTGACCGGAGGAAGCGAGGATGGCCTGGTACATGCAGGCGGGGCCAACGGTATCCCGATGGTACAGGCTAATTTTGATAAGGGATTATTCAAAACCCATATTTTTTCTATCGGAATGAGAATCATGTGGGTGGATATGCAGCGCGAGAAACTGACTGGACGTAGCTTGGAAAGCATCCTGCGGGATGGAATCCGTATGGCCTATGATAAGCATATGGACGCTAATGTATACGTGGGCATCAAACGCTATGGTTCTACTGGCCTTATCAATAATCCGGAAGTCACCACGGCAAATGCTGCGGCAACCGGAACAGGTAGCTCCACGAAATTTAAGGATAAGACACCGGATCAGATACTCCGGGATATCAACGATGCCATTCTGGCTGTTTGGGAAACTGCGGAGTATGACAGGGATGCGGTCCCGAACCATATCATCATGCCATACGAACAGATTAATTACCTGGCAACCACGAAGGTGACGGAACTGGCCGAGAAGACAATCCTGCAGTTCCTGCTGGATAACAATGTGGCCAAGACTAACGGTAGTGACCTGTATATCGGGGGATGTTCCTGGTGTAAGGGTGCCGGCACGGGTGGGAATGACCGCATGGTGGTATACATTAACAAAGAACGGTATGTGGCTAGCGATGAACTGGCCCCATTAAGCCGTGCCATGACACAGCCGAACGCGGAGAATGTGTGCTATGACACAGCATACATGGCAAATATATCTGAGGTGCAGATGTATTATGAGGACATCATGCGCTATGTGGACGGAATCTAAGGGAGGGTAGCCATATGTTCATAAACAGTAAAAAATGTTTTGAAATCCGCGAGGGAGACCAGAAATTGCTTATCCCCCGCAATTTTATCGGTACTATTCCTGATTGGGCATCAAAGCACTGGATGGTACAGGCAGCCATCCATGACGGATCCATTGCCACGCCGGATAATACAGCGGATAAGGCGCTGGAAGCAGCGGACACGGACGCTGGAGAAAAAGCAAAAGAGTACGATATCAGACCAGAGGTAGCGGACACGGACGCTGGAGAGCAGGCAAAGCAGACCGGAAGGAAAGTGAAAGGTTAAGGAGGGACGGGAATGGATGGAGCACAATTTAATGGAGTGATAGCTGCAGCGACCAATATGCCAGCGCTGGGTGAAAAGGGTACATACACATCTGTGATGTTCCTGGCAGATTTCCCACAGTTTAAAAGGTCCGGAGAGTCTGAGGGCAAAAGCCTGGTACCGGACCCCATACTGCAGCTGTATGTGGATAGTGCAAATTCCACCATCCTTCCCATCCGGTACCATGACATGTGGAGATACGCCGCCGGGCTGTTTGTGGCTCACTACAGCACGCTGTATCTTAAGACCTATTCGGATGGCTCCCCATCGGCTGGGGGTGCGGCAGGCCACAGGGCGCAGGGACTGTCGCTTCT
>OBWQ01000277.1_pt1 | contig 25410 bp, 19 predicted proteins | sample 1476511 | NCBI WGS metagenome assembly OBWQ01 (sample SAMEA2580126, study PRJEB22360) | human gut metagenome | biome: human gut; feature: human-associated habitat; material: faeces | place: Denmark | collected 2008/2010
GAAGGAATAGTTATCGTCGTACCAGGTTTTGGCACCGGGGCGATAGTGTTATTGGCTTCAAGGATCAACATTGCCGCAGTATCAAAACGTCGGGCAATAGCCTGAAGGTTTTTATCCCCTTCTTGCACCGTATACGTTTGATTTTGCCCAACCAGTCGGCTTCCGGTTGGTGGTAGCGGATAATCAACCGCCCAGGCAGCCTGGATGGCGCTAAAAGCGCCGATAAGCGTGAGTGTAAGCAAAGACGCGCGTTTCATTGTAAACCTCCTGTATTTGCCGGAGACTCACGCTGAAACGTCGGATGGCGCTTATGTTCACCTGAAACCAAAACACTCCTGTGCAGGTCAGTGTAAACATTGACCATCCGGCAATGTGAGCCAACCGGATGAAAGCTGTCCCTTTAGTTTAGCTAAGTGCAGCGGCTTTGGCGCGAATTGCGCGAATCATCGCTTCCAGACCTTGTGAACGAGATGGGGTGAGATGTTGGGTGAGCGCCATTTTTTCAAACCACGGACGCACATCGAAATTGACAATATCCTGCGGCGTCATCTGATCGTAGAGAATAAATACGACCGCAATAAGCCCTTTCACAATCGCCGCATCGCTGTCGCCCTGCAATTCAATAATTCCCTGCGCATTCTGGCGCATGACAATCCACACCTGACTCTGGCAGCCCTGAATGCTATTTTGTGGGCTTCGGTCTTCGTCGCGTAATTCTGGCAGACGCTGGCCCAGCTCAATAATGTAGAGATATTTCTCTTCCCAATTGGCGCAGCGTAAAAAATTACGCAGCAATTTTTCTTTATCCGGCAATAAAGCCATAGTGCCTCCCTGTTATCCCAGCAGACGGTGAATACGTTGCAGTCCGGTCACCAGACGATCCACTTCTTCATGGGTGTTATACATGGCCAGCGACGCCCGACACATCGCAGGGACGTTGTAATAGGCCATTAATGGCATAGCGCAGTGATGTCCGGTACGCACAGCAATGCCGTAATTATCGAGAAAACTGCCAACATCATAGGCGTGGTGTTTACCGAGATTAAAAGCAATAACGCCAAGCCTGTTTTGTGGGCCATAGAGAGTGAGATCCGGTACAGATTCCAGCTGTGATAGCGCATAATGCATCAGATTCTGTTCATACTCGGCTATGCTATTAAGCCCCAGCGCCGAAACATACTCCAGCGCCGCGCCAAGACCAATGATGCCCCCGGTATTGGGTGTACCGGCTTCAAACCGCCATGGTGCTTTGGTCCAGGTAGTGCCTTCACTCAGGCTGACGGTGGCGATCATAGAACCGCCCCCTTCCCACGGCGGCATCTCCTGCAACAAGGCTTCTTTCACATAAAGAATGCCAATTCCGGTGGGGCCATACAGTTTATGCCCGGAGAACACGTAAAAGTCGCAATCCAGCGCCTGAACATCCACCGGATGATGCATCACCGCCTGAGCGCCATCCACCAGCACTTTTGCGCCATGCTGGTGCGCAAGCGTGATTATTTCCGCCAGCGGATTTTCTGTTCCCAGCACGTTGGAGACATGAGTAATTGCCAGCAGGCGAGTTTTCTCATCAAACAGCGTAGGCAGCGTCTCCAGTTGCAGCGTACCGTCGGGGTTGAGAGGGATCACACGCAGCTCTGCGCCAACGCGTGCGCAAAGCATCTGCCAGGGGACAATGTTAGCGTGGTGCTCCATCTGACTGATGATGATGTTATCGCCCGCCCGCACATTGCTGTTGCCCCAGCTATTGGCGACCAGATTGATCCCTTCCGTCGTGCCGCGGACGAACACCAGCTCTTCCGCCGAACGGGCATTAATAAACAGCGATGCCCGCTTGCGCACGTTCTCCATTTTCTCGGTCGCCTGAGCGCTTAAGGTATGAATACCGCGATGCACCGCCGCGTAGCCATGACGATAAAACTCGGCCTCGGCGTCAATCACCTGGCTCGGTTTCTGTGCACTGGCGGCGCTGTCGAGATAAGCCAGCGGCAAACCGTTTACCTCACGCGAAAGCACCGGAAAGTCGGCCCGCACTTTGTCGACGGAAAAAGTCATCTTGCACCTCCTGGCAGCCGTTGACCGATTCGGGCCAGCACCTGCTGTTTAAGCCCCTCATCACGCAGTGCTTCCGTCAGTTCGGCAGCAAAGGCGTAAATGATCATCTGCTGGGCATCCTGCTGATTGATCCCGCGCGAGCGCAGATAGAACATCTGTTCATCATCAATACGCCCCACCGTCGCGCCGTGGCTGCATTTCACATCATCTGCATAGATTTCCAGCTGCGGTTTTGTATCCACTTCCGCCAGTTTGCCCATCAGCAGATTATTGTTGGTCATCTGACCATCCGTTTTGATGGCGTGCTGCGCGACGTTGATCAAACCGTTAAATACCGCGCGGCCTTTGTCGCTGACGATAGTTTTGTGCAACTGTCGGCTGTTACAAAAACCTTTATTGTGTTCCAGCCAGGTACGGGTATCACACACCTCGTTTTTCACCGGCATCGCCAGGCTATTGATCCGCAGCGTGCTGTTTTCGCCATTGAGTTGCGTACTGGTGTTGTGTCGTAACACTGCGCCACCCAGCAGGAAACTATGGCTAAATGCGGTGGCATCGTCAGCCAGCAACAAATCGTTATGGGCAAAGTGGTGACTGACCGGGTTTTCAAACGCCAGCTTGATATGCTGCAAGTGGGCGTTCGCTGCGACATTGATAGTGAACCGTGCGCCGGTGAAGTGACGAGCATCATTAAGGCTGACAAAATGTTCGATCACCGTTGCTTCGGCACCTTCCGCCAGATCCAGATGATGTCGGTAATGGGCAGTGTTGACCTCTTCACCTGCCACGCCCTGGGTAATATGCATTAACAGCAATGGCTTTGCCGGCCGTTGACCGCGCTTCACGGCGATATGCGTCACGCTTTGTGCCAGGCTTTCCGTCAAATGCAGAAACACTTCCGCCTGAATAGCGTCGGGTACCCCCTGACGGTCGTCGTTAATGCTCACTTCATACCCGCTGCCTTCAGTCGCATCGCTCAGTGCTGACACGTAACGTCCATCGACAAATACCAGCCGCACAGCGTCTAACGTTAACGCTAAGGCATCTCGCTGCTGTGGGGATATCTCTCCCGCAATGCTGACAAACTGGCTATTGGTCAGCCCTTCCAGCGGCGTATATTTCCAGTTTTCATGTTTACGTGTCGGCAGTCCGGTACGCAGCAATTGTTGTAAATGCTGCTGTGCTTGCGGTGAGCGTTTTGTCCCTTCAGCTTCAAACAAGTGATGCCACTGTTGCAGCGCATTACTGCTGTTCGGTAAGCCAGCCATAACCCTGCTCCTCCAGTTGTTTGACCAACGTGAAATCGCCGGATTTCACAATTCGTCCCTGATATAGCACATGAACGTAATCAGGCTTGATGTAGTCGAGAATGCGTTGGTAGTGCGTAACAATGATGAATGAGCGCTTGCCATCACGCAGCGAGTTCACGCCATCGGCGACCACTTTTAATGCGTCAATATCCAGCCCGGAGTCCGACTCATCAAGAATGCATAACTCCGGTTCCAGCACCGCCATTTGCAAAATATCGTTGCGCTTTTTCTCGCCGCCGGAAAAACCAACGTTTACCGAACGGGTTAATAAATCTTCCGGCATCTTCAGGAGAGCGATTTTCTCTTCCATCAAATCCTGAAAATCAAAGCGGTCGAGCGTTTCCTGGCCGCGATAGCTGCGCACCGCATTAAGTGCCGTTTGCAGGAAAAACTGGTTACTGACGCCGGGAATCTCCACCGGATACTGGAAGGCCATAAAGATGCCTTCGCCTGCACGATCTTCCGGCGACAGCGCAAGCAAATCTTTGCCTTTGAACTCAACCGTGCCGCCCGTCACTTCATAATCTTCTCGCCCGGCAAGCGTTGCCGATAAGGTACTTTTGCCCGAACCGTTTGGCCCCATAATGGCGTGAACTTCGCCGGGACGAACGTCGAGGCTTAATCCACGCAGGATAGCTTTATCTTCCACGCTGACGTGTAAATCTTTAATACTTAACATGTTTATTCCTTATCCGACGCTGTGTTCAAGACTGATGGCGAGGAGTTTTTGTGCTTCAACGGCAAATTCCAGCGGCAGTTCTGAGAACACGTCTTTGCAGAAACCGTTAACAATCATCGAGATGGCGTCTTCTTCGCTGATCCCGCGTTGCAGGCAGTAAAACAGTTGATCTTCACCAATACGTGATGTCGTTGCCTCGTGCTCCAGTTGTGCGCTGTTATTGCGACATTCGACATACGGGAAGGTATGCGCCCCACAATTAGCGCCAATCAGCATTGAGTCGCACTGAGTGAAATTGCGCGCATTGGTTGCCGTCGGCATGATTTTCACTAAGCCGCGATAACTGTTCTGACTATGTCCGGCAGAGATCCCTTTCGAGATAATGGTCGATTTGGTGTTTTTACCGATGTGGATCATCTTGGTGCCGGTATCCGCTTGCTGATGACCGCTGGTCAGCGCCACTGAGTAAAACTCACCAATGGAGTTATCGCCGCGCAAAATGCAGCTGGGATATTTCCACGTAATCGCTGACCCGGTTTCTGATTGCGTCCATGACATTTTGCTGTTTTCGCCTTCGCACAAAGCACGCTTGGTGACGAAGTTGAGAATACCGCCGGTGTTGTTATCGCCAGGGAACCAGTTTTGTACCGTGGAATATTTCACCTCGGCGTTTTTATGGATGATGACTTCCACCACTGCCGCGTGTAACTGATAGCTGTCACGCACCGGAGCGGAACAGCCTTCAATGTAGCTGACGTAGCTGTCTTCGTCGGCCACCAGAATGGTGCGCTCAAACTGCCCAGTTTTTTCCGCGTTAATGCGAAAATAGGTGGAAAGTTCCATCGGGCAGCGCACGCCTTTAGGCACATAAATAAACGTACCGTCAGAGGCTACCGCCGCATTAAGCGCGGCAAAGAAGTTGTCATTCCCCGGCACCACGGTGCCGAGATATTTACGCACCAGTTCCGGGTGATCGTGGATCGCCTCACCAAAGGAACAGAAAATAATTCCCTGCTCCGCCAGTTTTTCGCGATAAGTAGTGGCAACCGAAACAGAGTCGAAAATGGCATCCACCGCCACCTCTTTGCCTTCCCGCACGGGAACGCCCAACTGCTCAAACGCCGCCTCCACCTCTTTACTTAAAAAGGCGTTCGCGCCAGTTTGCTGCACCGCGCCAGGTTCAGACACGCAAGTGTCGTCACAATTACCGCACGATGGTGCTGAGTAGTAGCTGTAATCCTGATAATTCAGCTTGTCGTAGTGCGCTTTCAACCAGTGCGGTTCTTCCATCTCCAGCCATGCGCGATAGGCGTTTAGACGAAACTCCAGCATCCACTCCGGCTCATTACGCTTCGCCGAAATTGCGCGCACCACCTCTTCGTTTATCCCCTTTGCCAGCTCATCGGTGGCTAACTGGGTGAAGAATCCTTCTTTATAATTCAGCGGGCCGCCGGTCCATGTTTTGACATCGTCAGTTGCTTCAGTATTACGAGACATAGTACCGCCTATACCCCAAAGCTTTCGCCACAGCCACATTCATTCTGGGCTTTAGGGTTGTGAAATTTGAATATCTGATTAAGTCCTTCACGAACGAAATCGACTTCCGTGCCATCAATAAACGGCATCGCTTGCAGCGGGACAAACAGCTTCGCGCCGTCGTGTTCAAACAGCAGATCGTCTTTGTCCGGCTCGCTAACACTGTCGAGCACATAGCCAAAGCCCGCGCAGCCCGTTTGCTTCACGCCTAAGCGCACGCCGACCATACCCGGCTGCTTTGCCACCAGCTCACGGATGTGTATCGCCGCTGCGGGTGTCAGCGTTAAGCCTTGCCAGGCGAAATCTTGTGGGTTAAAGGTTCCTGAATGCATGTCCATCGATTTACCTCACTTCATCGCTTTCAGCGTATAACAGCATGTTAGTGATAATGATTATCAGTTCAACCCAGCAAACGCAGGGGCTTTACCGTAAAACATGCTTTTTGCCTGCTTTTAATAAGCATAGACCCTGATGTGTGGGTTAACAGGCACGCTAAGAATTAGGTATCTCATTGTTAGATAATGGTTATTATCTAAGGAGCATTAAGGCTGTGATGAAAAAGAAAAAGTTGTATTGAAAATGACTATTTAAGAGATAGGTAAAAAAGTGCAGCGTTCAGAAATAAGAAAACCCTTAAGTCTGTGCGACACAGGCTTAAGGGTTTCTACCCCATCCGGCGCTTATCTCCGGCACTCTCAGTGGCTTAGCTCTTGAAGGGGCGATAAGAATAATCTCATAAAGCTAACCCGCCGTTTTAACACAAACTGCGATTAGTATTATTTTTGAACAATATCAGGCGGGTAGATAAGCAGTATTAAGAAGGTCATCGAACCTGGACGGAGGTTAATCCAGGTCGATTTGGCGAACTTGCGGCATTAAGTCAGGATCAATGCACGCCCAGACGCCAGGCAAAGTAGATTTCTTCTTTTAATTCAGCAGAAGAGAGAGTAAGCAGGTCAGCAAATTCAAGTTCTAGTTGTTTCAGACGTTTGAGATATTGGGCAGGTGAAAGATTGCTCTGGTCACGGCGTAAAAATTCAATGGCCAGCTGGGTGGGATCAAGTTGAGTAGACATAGCATCCTCGCTTTTAGACAAGACCTGCACAGTATACCACCGTTTACTGTGCAGATAATGACCAAAAGCAATATGCGTCACACTTTTCTGGTGACAACGTCACAAAATGGCGGTCGTCAATCGTGACGAACAGCACAAACGCCCTTTCTCATCGAAGATTTCAATCTGCCAGACCTGGTGACGCGAACCGAGATGCAACGGTTTGCATACGCCGCGCACCCGCCCTTCTCGTGCCGAGCGGACGTGGTTAGCATTGATTTCCAGGCCAACCACTTTTTGCTCACCTTCAGTACATAAATAACCGGCAACGGAACCGATACTTTCGGCCAGCACCACGGATGCGCCTCCATGCAGCAACCCGAAAGGCTGCTTTGTCCGCGAGTCTACTGGCATTGTCGCTTCAAGGGTGTCATCACCAATATGTTCAAAGCGAATATCCAGCAACCCCACCATGTTTCCTTCACCCATAGCATTCAGTGCTTCCAGGGTGATTTTTCGTTTCCATATCATTTAATAATCTCCAGTAAAGCCTGCACAGGATGGCGTACCCCCGTGCCTTCAACCCGTTTGACCTGGCTACGGCAGGAATATCCGGTCGCCAGACAGCGGTTACGCGGCAGTCGCTGCATAGCCTGATGCCAGGATAACTCATAGATCCCGAGCGAATTTTTATGGTTTTTCTCTTCATGTCCGTAAGTCCCTGCCATGCCGCAGCAACCCACGCTGACATTTTCCAGTTTCGCGCCAAAACGGGCAAATATCGCGGCCCATTGTGCTGGCGCGCCCGGCAAGGCGGTAACCTCGGTACAGTGACCAAAGAAATACCATGATTCACCGCTGACTGTAGCCACTGGCTGTGAGTCAAGTGCGCTTGCCAGCCATTCATTCGCCAGTAAGACGTTAAACTCGCCACGTTCCTCGCCCAGCGCCAGTTTATATTCATCGCGATAACAAAGTACCAGCGCCGGATCGACGCCCACCATTGGCATCCCCAGCTTCGCCATACGGTTGAGGAAATCCGCCGTCTTTTTCGCCGTCTTCGCAAAACGATTAAGAAAACCTTTAATATGCTGGGCTTTGCCATTTGGCGAAAATGGCAGTAACACCGGCTGGAAACCTAATTTTTCAACCAGACGGACAAAATCCGCCACCACTTGCGCATCGTAATAGCTGGTAAAGGGGTCCTGCACCACCAACACCGTGCGCGCTTTCTGCTCTGCATTGAGAGCTTCAAGCTGTTCCAGCGTCATGTTTGCCGAGCGATGCCCCACCATTTGTTGTTGTAGCGAGGGGACCGACAGCAGTGGCAAATCAACCATGCCGATATGTTTTTCCGAGAGTTTGCGCACCAGCGGCTGGTTAATGAAGAAGTTAAAGGTTTTCGGCGCGCGTGCCATCAGCGGCGCGTAGCTCTCGACCGTAGCGACGAGGTGGTCGCGCAGCGGACGTAAATAACGGGTATGATAGAGCTGCAGGAAACGAGAGCGAAACTCCGGCACATCAATTTTGATGGGGCACTGGGTCGAACAAGCTTTACAGGCCAGACAGCCCGACATCGCCTCTTTGACTTCGTGTGAGAAGTCATATTCGCCTTTATTCGCATGCCAGCTATTGCGCGTGCGGGCAATTAACGTCCGCAAACTGACGCCGGATTCAGGCAGTTCTTGTTCCAGTTTGAGTGGATCAACGCCGCGATCCGCCAACAAACGCAGCCATTCACGCACCAGCGTTGCGCGCCCTTTCGGTGAATGAATCCGGTTCTGGGTGATCTTCATCGACGGACACATCGGACTACGGGCATCAAAGTTGAAGCATAAACCGTTGCCGTTACACTCCATCGCACCGCGCCACTGCTGGCGTACCGCAATGGGGATCTGCCGATCGAATGTACCGCGCTTCACCGCGTCCACTTTCATCATCGGCGCATCGAGACCTTCTGGCGGGCAAATCTTCCCTGGGTTGAGTCGGTTATGCGGGTCAAATGCCGCTTTCACTTTGCGCAGTTCTGCATAAAGTTCCTCACCGAAAAACGCCGGGCTGTATTCAGCGCGAAAACCTTTGCCGTGCTCGCCCCACAACAAACCACCGTATTTCGCAGTCAGCGCCACCACGTCATCAGAAATTTGCTTCATCAAAATCTCTTGTTGAGGATCGCACATATCCAGTGCCGGACGGACGTGCAAGACACCTGCGTCGACGTGACCGAACATACCGTAGCTTAAGCCGTGGCTGTCGAGCAGCGCGCGAAATTCAGCAATATAATCGGCCAGATGTTCCGGCGGTACGCAGGTATCCTCAGCAAACGGAATTGGCTTAGCGGCACCTTTGGCATTGCCAAGCAGACCAACGGCTTTTTTGCGCATTGCATAGATACGTTCAACCCCCGCCAGCTCACGGCACACCTGCCAGCCGATGACACCTGCTTGATGACTGGCGATCAGCTCATCCAACCGCGCACAGAGTGCATTTACCCGCTCATCAATCAGCGCCTCATCATCACCAGCAAACTCCACAATGTTCAGCCCGAGCATCTCTTTGTCAGGCACATCGGTAATCAACTCGCTGACGGAATGCCAGACAATATCTTCCCGCGCCAGATTCAGCACTTTTGAGTCCACCGTCTCTACCGAAAGCGCCCGCGCCTCAACCATAAACGGCGCGTTACGCAGCGCGGAGTCAAAAGAGTCATATTTGACGTTCACCAGACGGCGCACTTTAGGCAAGGGCGTAATATCCAGCCGCGCTTCGGTAATAAAGGCCAGCGTCCCTTCTGAACCCGTCAGAATGCGCGTCAGGTCGAACTCGGTCATCTCATCGTTAAAGACATGACGCAGATCGTAACCGGTAAGAAAGCGGTTAAGTTTGGGGAAGTTGTCGATGATTAACTGGCGTTGCTGACGGCAACGTTGATAAACCGTGTTATAAATTCGCCCGATTGTGGTATTGGATTTACCCAGCGTTTCCGCCAATTCGACGGGTAAAGGTTGCGTATCGAGAATATCGCCCCCCAACAACACCGCGCGTACGCCAAGTACGTGATCTGACGTTTTGCCATAGACCAGCGATCCCTGACCGGATGCATCGGTATTGATCATCCCACCGAGCGTTGCCCGGTTGCTGGTCGAAAGTTCCGGCGCAAAAAAGTAGCCGAACGGTTTCAGGTACTGATTGAGTTGATCTTTTATCACCCCGGCCTCAACGCGCACCCAGCCCTCTTCAGGGTTAATTTCGATGATGCGGTTCATATGGCGGGACATATCAACAATAATCCCCTGGTTGAGCGCCTGACCGTTAGTGCCGGTGCCGCCGCCGCGGGGGGTAAAGATCAGCGATGAATAGCGTTCCTGCGCGGCAAGACGGGCGATCAGCGCCACATCTGCGGTTGAACGCGGAAATACCACCGCATCGGGGAGAAGTTGGTAAATACTGTTGTCGGTCGACATTGTCAGACGATCGGCATAACTTGTCGCCGTATCGCCGGTAAAACCTTGTTGCTCCAGCTCTTGCAAAAAATTAAGCACCAGTTGAACGACGCCGGGTGCCTGGGAAATCTGTGGAATCATTATATTGACCCTTTCCTGCGGTCTGTGATGTAGGTCGATACACTATTCTTTCAGGCGGCTGCAATAGCGTACTGAAAGGTGATGTTTATTTACTCTATGGATTTCGAGTTGCAGGAAGGCGGCAAGCGAGTGAACTCCAGGAGCTTACAATAGTAAGTGACTGGGGTGAACGAACGTAGCCGCAGCACATGCAACTTGAAATACGACGAGTAAATCGTTTGCGTGTTGCCTGAGTTGTTGTACCACATTTTTTTCTAACACGCCCATCAGAATTAAGGGCAGAATCGGCCTGTTAAAAACCGCTGAAATTGCTCATCATTATGCAGGTGAGTTTCGCGTGTTCACGTCGCGTCGACGATTTGACGCACAAAAAAGGTGAAAAGTAGTTATGGTAAATGTTCGTCAGCCCAGGGATGTCGCACAAATTCTGCTTTCGGTGCTGTTTTTAGCCATCATGATTGTGGCATGTCTGTGGATTGTTCAACCCTTTATTCTCGGCTTTGCATGGGCCGGTACGGTGGTTATCGCCACCTGGCCGGTATTGTTACGTTTGCAAAAGATCATGTTTGGCCGCCGCTCTCTCGCCGTTCTGGTGATGACGCTGTTATTAGTGATGGTGTTTATCATCCCTATTGCTTTGCTGGTTAACAGTATCGTCGACGGCAGCGGCCCGCTAATTAAAGCCATTTCCAGCGGCGACATGACGTTACCCGATCTGGCGTGGCTTAATACCATTCCGGTGATTGGCGCGAAGCTGTATGCAGGCTGGCACAACTTGCTGGATATGGGGGGGACGGCGATCATGGCGAAAGTCCGCCCTTATATTGGCACCACCACCACCTGGTTCGTTGGGCAGGCGGCGCATATCGGGCGCTTTATGGTGCATTGTGCGCTGATGCTTCTCTTCAGTGCCCTGCTGTACTGGCGCGGTGAACAGGTGGCACAAGGCATTCGCCATTTTGCAACCCGTCTGGCAGGCGTTCGCGGAGATGCCGCCGTACTGCTGGCGGCACAGGCTATCCGCGCGGTGGCGCTGGGTGTGGTGGTGACGGCGTTAGTACAGGCAGTGCTTGGCGGTATCGGCCTCGCCGTATCCGGCGTACCTTATGCAACGTTGCTAACGGTGTTAATGATCCTCTCCTGCCTTGTCCAGCTTGGCCCGTTGCCGGTACTGATTCCGGCGATTATCTGGCTCTACTGGACTGGCGATACCACCTGGGGAACGGTATTGTTAGTGTGGAGCGGTGTGGTTGGCACGCTGGATAACGTCATCCGCCCAATGTTAATTCGCATGGGTGCCGATTTACCGCTGATCCTGATCCTCTCTGGTGTTATTGGTGGTTTGATTGCTTTCGGGATGATCGGTCTGTTTATTGGTCCGGTTCTGTTAGCCGTTTCCTGGCGTCTGTTTGCCGCGTGGGTGGAAGAAGTCCCGCCGCCGACGGACCAACCGGAAGAAATTCTCGAAGAACTTGGCGAAATCGAGAAACCGAATAAGTAATTTCTCATCAGGCGGCTCTGCCGCCTGATTGTTAACCCCCGCTAATTGATATTTGATTGCTCTTCCCCATATTTTCCTGCTTACCGCCATTCAGCTGGTAGTACCTGTCGCAAATTCTTTACAGTTTTTAAACTAATGAGACGAATCTGATCGACGCAAAAAGTCCGTATGCCTACTATTAGCTTACGGTTATAAATCAACATATTGATTTATAAGCATGGAAATCCCCTGAGTGAAACAACGAATTGCTGTGTGTAGTCTTTGCCCATCTCCCACGATGGGCTTTTTTTTAACATTTTTCCGCTTCGCTACCTCGCCCCTCACGCTTTCCAATAATGTTGCACAAGATACTGTGACTCTCTTCAAGCCGTCAGCAGGCTGATAATGTTATTTATATTTTATTGTTTATTTCATGCAGCCATTACACGATGAACGCTTATGAACTCCAGGCACTTCGCCATATTTTTGCCATGACTATTGATGAATGCGCGACCTGGATTGCCCAGACCGGTGACAGTGAAAGCTGGCGTCAGTGGGAAAATGGCAAATGCGCCATTCCTGATCGTGTAGTCGAGCAACTGTTGGCTATGCGTCAGCAACGAAAAAAACATCTTCATGCCATCATAGAGAAAATAAATAACCGCATCGGCAACAACACCATGCGTTTTTTCCCCGACTTAACCGCGTTTCAACAAGTCTACCCTGATGGCAATTTTATTGACTGGAAGATCTATCAATCGGTAGCCGCTGAATTATATGCACACGATCTGGAGCGGCTTTGTTAATTTCTCCACAAAAAGGAATTGTCGTTGTTACAACAATAATGAACGGATACTGACACAACATCGCTACACTTTTTAAAGCACCTTTGCTAAGTAGAACCTATGAAAAATCCCTATTACCCTACCGCACTTGGGTTGTATTTTAATTACCTGGTGCATGGTATGGGCGTCATTTTGATGAGCCTGAATATGGCCTCGCTGGAGACACTTTGGCAGACTAATGCCGCGGGTGTCTCGATAGTTATCTCATCGCTGGGCATTGGTCGATTAAGTGTCTTGCTTTTTGCAGGATTATTATCCGATCGCTTTGGTCGCCGCCCTTTTATCATGCTCGGGATGTGCTGCTATATGGCCTTCTTTTTTGGCATCCTGCACACCAATAACATCATTATCGCTTATGTTTTTGGCTTTCTGGCAGGAATGGCAAACAGTTTTCTCGATGCAGGCACTTATCCCAGTTTGATGGAAGCTTTTCCACGCTCACCTGGGACAGCCAATATTTTAATTAAAGCATTTGTTTCCAGCGGACAATTTTTATTACCGCTAATCATTAGCCTGTTAGTGTGGGCTGAACTGTGGTTCGGTTGGTCCTTTATGATTGCTGCAGGCATTATGTTTATTAACGCTCTGTTTTTATACCGTTGTACGTTCCCACCCCATCCGGGTCATCGCTTACCTGTCATAAAGAAAACCACCAGCTCTACGGAACATCGCTGTTCAATTATCGATTTAGCCAGTTATACCTTATATGGCTATATCTCAATGGCAACGTTTTATCTGGTTAGCCAGTGGCTGGCACAGTACGGACAATTTGTTGCAGGCATGTCATACACTATGTCGATTAAACTACTCAGTATCTACACCGTGGGTTCGCTGCTTTGTGTATTTATTACCGCTCCACTCATTCGTAATACCGTTCGCCCAACAACATTACTGATGCTGTACACCTTTATCTCATTTATTGCTCTGTTTACCGTCTGCCTGCATCCCACATTTTATGTGGTGATAATATTTGCTTTTGTCATTGGTTTTACCTCTGCTGGAGGTGTTGTGCAAATTGGCCTGACGTTAATGGCTGAACGTTTCCCTTACGCTAAAGGTAAAGCTACAGGGATCTATTACAGTGCGGGCAGTATTGCGACCTTTACTATTCCGTTGATTACGGCTCATCTGTCCCAAAGAAGTATTGCCGATATTATGTGGTTCGATACCACCATCGCTGCCATCGGTTTTTTACTGGCACTGTTTATCGGCTTACGCAGCCGCAAAAAAACGCGGCATCAGTCGCTAAAGGAAAATGTCGCTCCGGGTGGGTAATGCAATATTCTTTTCAGGTCATGCAAGATCTTACGGATAAATAACTCTTTCTGCGCTAACTAAGGAAAATCGCGATCAAAAACAAACTATGACATGCAATATTCCTGGAAACATAAACTTTATGCCATGTACCCAGGGAAAATCATCTTCAGTATAGTAATTATGTAAACCGTCGGAGAACAATACGTACGGTAACGAAATTATCTTTCAGCAAGGAGCTGTGAAAATGTCTCAAAATAAGGCTTTCAGCACGCCATTTATCCTGGCTGTTCTTTGTATTTACTTCAGCTACTTCCTGCACGGCATTAGTGTTATTACGCTTGCCCAAAACATGTCATCTCTGGCGGAAAAGTTTTCCACTGACAACGCGGGCATTGCCTATTTAATTTCCGGTATCGGTTTGGGGCGATTGATCAGTATTTTATTCTTCGGTGTGATCTCCGATAAGTTTGGTCGTCGGGCGGTGATATTAATGGCAGTAATAATGTATCTGCTATTCTTCTTTGGTATTCCCGCTTGCCCGAATTTAACTCTCGCCTACGGTCTGGCAGTGTGCGTAGGTATCGCTAACTCAGCGCTGGATACGGGTGGCTACCCCGCGCTCATGGAATGCTTTCCGAAAGCCTCTGGTTCGGCGGTCATACTGGTTAAAGCGATGGTGTCATTCGGACAAATGTTCTACCCAATGCTGGTGAGCTATATGTTGCTCAATAACATCTGGTACGGCTATGGGCTGATTATTCCAGGCATCCTATTTGTACTGATCACGCTGATGCTGTTGAAAAGCAAATTCCCCAGCCAGTTGGTGGACGCCAGCGTAGCTAATGAATTACCGCAAATGAACAGCAAACCGTTAGTCTGGCTGGAAGGTGTTTCATCGGTACTGTTCGGTGTAGCCGCATTCTCGACCTTTTATGTGATTGTGGTGTGGATGCCCAAATATGCGATGGCTTTTGCTGGTATGTCAGAAGCTGAGGCATTAAAAACCATCTCTTATTACAGTATGGGCTCGTTGGTCTGTGTCTTTATTTTTGCCGCACTACTGAAAAAAATGGTCCGGCCCATCTGGGCTAATGTATTTAACTCTACACTGGCAACAATAACAGCAGCCATTATCTACCTGTACCCTTCTCCACTGGTGTGTAATGCCGGCGCCTTTGTTATCGGTTTCTCAGCAGCTGGCGGCATTTTACAGCTCGGTGTTTCGGTCATGTCAGAGTTTTTTCCAAAAAGCAAAGCCAAAGTCACCAGTATTTATATGATGATGGGTGGACTGGCTAACTTTGTTATTCCGCTGATTACCGGTTATCTGTCGAACATCGGCCTGCAATATATCATTGTTCTCGATTTTACTTTCGCGCTGCTGGCCCTGATTACCGCAATTATTGTTTTTATCCGCTATTACCGCGTTTTTATTATTCCTGAGAATGATGTGCGGTTTGGCGAGCGCAAATTTAGCACCCGATTAAACACAATTAAGCATAGAGGTTAAAGGAGTTAATTATGGATGTTACCGCAAAATACGAATTGATTGGGCTGATGGCCTATCCTATCCGCCACAGTTTATCGCCTGAAATGCAGAATAAAGCCTTAGAAAAAGCGGGATTGCCATTTACCTATATGGCCTTTGAAGTGGATAACGATAGTTTTCCCGGAGCAATTGAAGGATTAAAAGCCCTCAAAATGCGCGGAACTGGTATATCAATGCCGAACAAACAACTGGCGTGTGAATATGTTGATGAATTAACGCCAGCAGCCAAACTGGTGGGTGCCATCAACACCATCGTTAATGATGATGGTTACCTGCGCGGCTATAACACCGACGGCACGGGCCATATTCGAGCCATTAAAGAGAGCGGTTTTGATATCAAAGGCAAAACAATGGTGCTGTTAGGGGCCGGAGGTGCCTCAACGGCGATTGGCGCGCAGGGGGCAATTGAAGGTTTAAAAGAAATTAAACTCTTTAACCGTCGGGATGAGTTCTTCGATAAAGCCCTCGCCTTCGCGCAGCGGGTTAACGAAAACACCGATTGTGTCGTCACGGTTACCGATCTCGCCGATCAGCAAGCCTTTGCTGAAGCCCTGGCTTCCGCCGACATTTTAACCAATGGCACAAAAGTGGGTATGAAACCCCTTGAGAATGAATCATTAGTTAATGATATCAGTCTGTTACATCCGGGACTGCTGGTCACTGAATGCGTGTATAACCCGCATATGACGAAGTTATTGCAGCAGGCGCAACAAGCTGGTTGCAAAACGATTGATGGATACGGCATGTTGTTGTGGCAAGGGGCTGAACAGTTCACGTTATGGACTGGCAAAGATTTCCCTCTGGAATATGTTAAACAGGTCATGGGGTTCGGTGCCTGACAGGCTGACCGCGTGCAGAAAGGGTAAAAAATGAAAACCGTAACTGTAAAAGATCTCGTCATTGGTACGGGCGCACCTAAAATCATCGTCTCGCTGATGGCGAAAGATATCGCCCGCGTGAAATCCGAAGCTCTCGCCTATCGTGAAGCGGACTTTGATATTCTGGAATGGCGTGTGGACCACTTTGCCGACCTCTCCAATGTGGAGTCTGTCATGGCGGCGGCAAAAATTCTCCGTGAAACCATGCCAGAAAAACCGCTGCTGTTTACCTTCCGCAGTGCCAAAGAAGGCGGCGAGCAGGCGATTTCCACCGAGGCTTATATTGCTCTCAATCGTGCAGCCATCGACAGCGGCCTGGTTGATATGATCGATCTGGAGTTATTTACCGGCGATGATCAGGTTAAAGAAACCGTCGCCTACGCCCACGCGCATGATGTGAAAGTTGTCATGTCCAACCATGACTTCCATAAAACGCCGGAAGCCGAAGAAATCATTGCCCGTCTGCGCAAAATGCAGTCCTTCGACGCCGATATTCCTAAGATTGCGCTGATGCCGCAAAGTACCAGCGATGTGCTGACGTTGCTTACCGCGACCCTGGAGATGCAGGAGCAGTATGCCGATCGTCCAATCATCACGATGTCGATGGCAAAAACTGGCGTAATTTCTCGTCTGGCTGGTGAAGTATTTGGCTCGGCGGCAACTTTTGGTGCGGTAAAAAAGGCCTCTGCACCAGGGCAAATCTCGGTAAATGATTTGCGCACAGTATTAACTATTTTACATCAGGCATAAGCAATAATATTTCGGCGGGAACATCCTCCCCCGCCGAACTAAAAAAATATATTTAACCGTATTTAATAAAAATATTTCGTGAGTCTCTGTGCGCTAATTCTCCATCTGGCGTAGGGAAAATCACATCTGAATCAGGAATTAACAATGAAACCTGTAAAACCACCTCGTATTAATGGACGAGTGCCGGTCCTGTCGGCACAGGAAGCGGTGAATTATATTCCCGACGAAGCAACACTTTGTGTGTTAGGCGCTGGCGGCGGTATTCTGGAAGCCACCACGTTAATTACTGCTCTTGCTGATAAATATAAACAGACTCAAACGCCACGTAATTTATCGATTATTAGTCCAACAGGGCTTGGCGATCGCGCCGACCGCGGTATTAGTCCTCTGGCGCAAGAAGGTCTGGTGAAATGGGCATTATGTGGTCACTGGGGACAATCGCCGCGTATTTCTGAACTCGCAGAACAAAATAAAATTATTGCTTATAACTATCCACAAGGTGTACTTACACAAACCTTACGCGCCGCCGCAGCCCACCAGCCTGGTATTATTAGTGATATTGGCATCGGGACATTTGTCGATCCACGCCAGCAAGGCGGCAAACTGAATGAAGTCACGAAAGAAGACCTGATTAAACTGGTCGAGTTTGATAACAAAGAATATCTCTATTACAAAGCGATTGCGCCAGATATCGCCTTCATTCGCGCTACCACCTGCGACAGTGAAGGCTACGCCACTTTTGAAGATGAGGTGATGTATCTCGACGCATTGGTTATTGCCCAGGCGGTGCACAATAACGGCGGTATTGTGATGATGCAGGTGCAGAAAATGGTTAAGAAAGCCACGCTGCATCCTAAATCTGTCCGTATTCCGGGTTATCTGGTGGATATTGTGGTGGTCGATCCGGATCAAAGCCAACTGTATGGCGGTGCGCCGGTTAACCGTTTTATTTCTGGTGACTTCACCCTTGATGACAGCACCAAACTTAGCCTGCCCCTAAACCAACGTAAATTAGTTGCGCGGCGTGCATTATTCGAAATGCGTAAAGGCGCGGTGGGGAATGTCGGCGTCGGTATTGCTGACGGTATTGGCCTGGTCGCCCGGGAAGAAGGTTGTGCTGATGACTTTATTCTGACGGTAGAAACAGGTCCGATTGGCGGAATTACTTCACAGGGTATCGCCTTTGGCGCGAACGTGAATACCCGCGCCATTCTGGATATGACGTCCCAGTTTGATTTTTATCACGGTGGTGGTCTGGATGTTTGTTATTTGAGTTTTGCTGAAGTCGACCAGCACGGTAACGTCGGCGTGCATAAATTCAATGGCAAAATCATGGGTACCGGTGGATTTATTGATATCAGTGCCACCTCGAAGAAAATTATTTTCTGCGGCACGTTAACTGCGGGCAGTTTAAAAACAGAAATTGCCGATGGCAAATTGCATATCGTCCAGGAAGGACGGGTAAATAAATTTATTCGGGAACTACCGGAAATTACTTTTAGCGGAAAAATCGCGCTCGAACGGGGACTGGATGTTCGTTACATCACCGAACGTGCTGTATTCACGCTGAAAGAAGACGGCCTGCATTTAATCGAAATCGCCCCTGGCGTCGATTTACAAAAAGATATTCTCGACAAAATGGACTTCACCCCAGTGATTTCGCCAGAACTCAAACTGATGGACGAAAGATTATTTATCGATGCGGCGATGGGTTTTGTCCTGCCTGAAGCGGCTCATTAACAGGAGTATAATGATGGATTTTTCTTTAACTGAAGAACAAGAACTGCTGCTGGCCAGTATTCGCGAACTGATTACGACTAACTTTCCGGAAGAGTATTTCCGCACCTGCGATCAAAACGGGACATATCCGCGTGAGTTTATGCGGGCGCTGGCGGATAACGGTATTTCCATGCTTGGCGTGCCGGAAGAATTTGGTGGTATCCCTGCGGATTACGTCACCCAAATGCTGGCGCTGATGGAAGTGTCAAAATGCGGTGCTCCGGCATTTTTGATCACCAACGGTCAATGTATTCACAGTATGCGCCGTTTCGGTTCTGCAGAGCAGCTACGTAAAACGGCAGAAAGCACCCTGGAAACGGGTGATCCCGCCTATGCCCTGGCGTTGACGGAACCAGGTGCTGGCTCAGATAACAACAGTGCCACTACCACTTACACGCGTAAAAACGGCAAGGTCTACATCAACGGACAAAAAACCTTTATTACCGGTGCGAAAGAGTACCCGTATATGCTGGTGTTGGCGCGCGATCCGCAACCGAAAGATCCCAAAAAAGCCTTCACCCTGTGGTGGGTCGACTCCAGTAAGCCCGGCATTAAGATTAACCCGCTGCATAAAATCGGCTGGCATATGCTCAGCACCTGCGAAGTCTATCTCGACAACGTGGAGGTTGAAGAGAGCGACATGGTGGGCGAAGAAGGAATGGGTTTCCTCAATGTGATGTACAACTTTGAGATGGAGCGCCTGATCAACGCCGCGCGCAGCACCGGCTTTGCCGAATGCGCCTTTGAAGATGCCGCCCGCTATGCCAACCAACGTATCGCTTTTGGTAAGCCCATTGGTCATAACCAGATGATCCAGGAAAAACTGGCGCTGATGGCGATTAAGATCGACAACATGCGCAACATGGTGCTGAAAGTGGCATGGCAAGCCGATCAGCATCAGTCACTGCGCACCAGCGCGGCGCTGGCAAAACTGTATTGCGCACGTACCGCAATGGAAGTCATTGATGATGCGATTCAAATCATGGGCGGTCTGGGCTATACCGATGAAGCGCGCGTCTCCCGCTTCTGGCGTGATGTCCGTTGTGAACGTATCGGCGGCGGTACAGACGAAATTATGATTTACGTAGCAGGTCGGCAGATCCTGAAAGACTATCAGAACAAATAATCTGCAGGCGGCGCAGCTTCTTAACAAACTGCGCCGCCAGATTTATCCAACAAGACTTACCGGTTGAGGAAATTCAGATAGGATTTCTTGTTCCGCAAAACAGTTTTTAAATTGTCTACGGTAATCGCTGGGCGAACAACCGACATGGCGCAAAAACAGTTTGGCAAAGTGATCGACATTTTCATAACCCACACGCCAGGAGATCTCTGCCTGTGATAATTCAGTATTAGTGAGTGACCATTTTGCTTCCGTCATACGCCGTTGAATAACATAGTTAATAGGGGAAATACGATACTCTTTGGTAAATTCATGGCAAATATAACTGACGCTGGCACGAAATTTTTTCGATAACTGTTCTAAAGTGATTTTTTCGCGATAATTATTATTCAGATAGAAAAGAATATCTTTTATCAGAACATCTTTTTTAATATACCCCTGCTCCGAACGATAAGCATTTTTAAAATTTTCGTAGTAAAGAATGGCTAACGTATAGGCAAATGCATCCCATAACGAAGATGTTTGGCTATTTTTACTTTGCGGCAAAATCACACTTAGCTCATTAAATAAGGTTTTTATGACTTCTTTTCCCTGCCCCGCGGCAATTACCGGACAAGAATGCGGTTGCAGTAGCTGATTTTCCTCAGCCCCCTGAAACTGAAAGCCGTACAGCGCACAGGTACACGTCGTTGCCGGATCGTTAACGTCAGAGGCCACCGCATGCAGCCTGCCGCGTTCTATCACCACTATATCATCGGCATGTGCGACATATAACGATGAATCGATGGTAAACCTTGCTACCCCTTTCTTGACGTAAATCAGCTCGGTTTCATTGTCATGAACGTGATGTCCAGACTCCCATTTTGGATCATCGCTAATTGCAAAACGTGAAAGCCGTGGCGTTTTACCGGCGACAAACAGCGTTTCACTGGCATTATCAAAACAGCGTTGATACATGACAACCCCCCTATTCCATGAGCAAGCAAAAACAATATATGCCGGATAAAATACGGCGTGTATTGCGGTTATACAACCGCGTTTAGCGAGAGCTAAACAAGATTATTTACACTGAATGCAAGATTGTACGGTCATGGAATAACTATATTGCCGCAAATTGCACTTTTGTTTTAGCGATCGCATTTTTTTTGCAAGATTGTTGGCAAGGAAAACAGCTTGCTCCGTCGAAAACCCCGCACCGCTATCGCACACTATTTTCAGGCCATTTTTACCTTCCATCGGAGATGGTTCCGTATGCGACTCACAGGAGAAATCATGAAAATAATAACCTGCTTTAAGCTGGTGCCTGAAGAACAGGACATTGTTGTCACTCCAGAATACACCCTGAATTTCGACAATGCCGACGCCAAAATCAGCCAGTTCGATCTCAATGCCATTGAAGCTGCAAGCCAGCTCGCAACAGATGACGATGAGATAGCCGCGCTGACCGTTGGCGGCTCATTGTTGCAGAACTCGAAAGTGCGCAAAGACGTGCTATCCCGCGGGCCGCACAGCCTGTATTTGGTGCAGGATGCGCAACTTGAACATGCACTGCCTCTCGATACCGCAAAAGCGCTGGCGGCAGCAGTTGAAAAGATCGGCTTCGATTTACTGATCTTTGGTGAAGGTTCCGGCGACCTTTATGCCCAGCAGGCTGGCTTGCTGGTCGGAGAAATTCTGCAACTTCCGGTGATTAATGCAGTGAGTGCTATTCAGCGTCAGGGCAATACACTGGTGATTGAACGCACGCTTGAAGATGATGTTGAAGTTATTGAACTCTCTGTTCCAGCCGTGCTCTGCGTCACCTCCGATATTAACGTGCCACGCATTCCTTCGATGAAAGCCATTCTCGGCGCGGGTAAAAAACCGGTAAATCAGTGGCAGGCAAGTGATATTGACTGGAGCCAGAGCGCGCCACTTGCTGAACTGGTCGGCATTCGCGTACCGCCGCAAACAGAACGTAAGCACATCATTATCGATAACGATTCGCCGGAGGCCATTGCCGAGCTGGCGGAACATCTGAAGAAAGCCCTGAACTGAAGCCTACGGAGAAGAAACGATGAGTCAATTAAACAGCGTCTGGGTCTTTAGCGATAATCCTGAACGTTATGCTGAACTGTTTGGCGGCGCTCAGCAATGGGGCCAACAGGTGTATGCCATTGTACAAAATACCGACCAGGCGCAGGCAGTTATGCCTTATGGTCCAAAATGTATTTATGTTCTTGAGCAAAACGACGCGCTGCAACGCACTGAAAATTACGCCGAAAGCATTGCTGCCCTGCTGAAAGATAAACACCCCGCCATGTTGCTGTTGGCCGCGACGAAACGTGGTAAAGCTCTGGCAGCACGGTTAAGTGTGCAACTGAATGCGGCGCTGGTGAACGATGCCACGGCGGTGGATATTGTCGATGGTCACATTTGCGCCGAACACCGGATGTATGGCGGGTTAGCGTTCGCTCAGGAAAAGATCAACAGCCCGCTGGCGATCATTACCCTTGCACCCGGTGTTCAGGAACCGTGCACCAGTGATACCTCTCATCAGTGCCCGACAGAAACGGTACCTTATGTTGCTCCGCGTCATGAAATTCTCTGTCGCGAACGCCGTGCGAAAGCCGCAAGCAGCGTGGACCTGAGCAAAGCAAAACGTGTGGTTGGCGTCGGTCGTGGTCTGGCGGCGCAGGATGACCTGAAAATGGTCCACGAACTGGCGGCGGTGCTGAATGCTGAAGTCGGCTGTTCACGTCCAATTGCCGAAGGCGAGAACTGGATGGAGCGTGAACGTTATATCGGTGTCTCCGGCGTGTTGCTGAAATCCGATCTCTACCTGACGCTGGGGATCTCCGGGCAGATCCAGCATATGGTTGGCGGCAACGGCGCAAAAGTGATTGTCACCATCAATAAAGATAAAAATGCGCCAATCTTCAATTATGCCGACTACGGTCTGGTGGGCGATATCTACAAAGTCGTCCCTGCCCTGATTAGCCAGTTGAGCCGCTAATTCCCCTTTCAACCACATCTCCCGCTGTAAACGCAGCGGGAAGGGAGCATAACGCATGTCGGAAGACAAATTTGATGCCATTGTGGTCGGTGCGGGCGTTGCTGGTAGCGTTGCCGCACTGGTCATGGCGCGAGCCGGGCTGGATGTCCTGGTGATAGAACGCGGCGACAGTGCCGGATGTAAAAACATGACCGGCGGGCGTCTTTATGCCCACACACTTGAAGCAATCATTCCAGGCTTTGCAGTATCAGCGCCGGTAGAACGCAAGGTCACACGCGAGAAAATCTCCTTCTTAACCGAAGAAAGCGCCGTTACCCTCGATTTTCACCGCGAGCAACCAGATGTTCCGCAACACGCATCTTATACCGTATTGCGTAATCGTCTGGACCCGTGGTTGATGGAACAAGCCGAGCAGGCGGGCGCACAGTTTATCCCGGGCGTTCGCGTCGATGCGTTGGTTCGTGAAGGAAACAAGGTCACTGGCGTGCAGGCCGGGGATGATATTCTCCAAGCGAATGTGGTGGTTCTAGCTGATGGCGTAAACTCGATGCTTGGCCGCTCGCTGGGAATGGTTCCCGCTTCCGATCCGCATCATTACGCTGTTGGTGTTAAAGAGGTTATTGGCCTCACGCCAGAACAGATCAACGATCGCTTTAATATTACGGGCGAGGAAGGTGCCGCCTGGCTGTTTGCCGGTTCCCCTTCTGACGGCCTGATGGGTGGCGGATTCCTCTATACCAACAAGGATTCCATATCCTTGGGGCTGGTTTGTGGATTGGGTGATATCGCCCATGCGCAAAAAAGCGTGCCGCAAATGCTGGAAGATTTTAAACAACACCCCGCCATTCGCCCACTAATTAGCGGCGGCAAACTGCTTGAATATTCCGCGCATATGGTGCCAGAAGGCGGTCTGGCAATGGTGCCGCAGCTGGTTAACGATGGCGTGATGATCGTTGGTGACGCCGCAGGCTTCTGCCTGAATTTGGGTTTTACAGTTCGTGGCATGGATTTAGCCATTGCATCGGCTCAGGCTGCCGCCACAACGGTGATCGCCGCCAAAGAACGCGAGGATTTCTCCGCCAGCAGTCTGGCGCAATACAAACGTGAGCTGGAACAAAGCTGCGTCATGCGCGATATGCAGCATTTCCGCAAGATCCCGGCGCTGATGGAAAACCCGCGCCTGTTTAGCCAATACCCACGAATGGTCGCCGACATCATGAACGAGATGTTCACCATTGACGGCAAACCAAACCAGCCGGTACGCAAAATGATCATGGGACATGCGAAGAAAATTGGGCTGATCAACTTGCTGAAAGATGGCATTAAGGGAGCAACCGCGCTATGAGCCAGAACGCTACGGTTAACGTCGACATCAAATTAGGCGTCAATAAATTCCATGTTGATGAGGGCCACCCGCATATCATTCTGGCGGCAAATCCCGATATCAATGAATTCCGTAAATTAATGAAAGCCTGCCCTGCCGGACTTTATAAGCAGGATGACGCCGGCAACATTCATTTTGATTCTGCCGGTTGTCTGGAGTGCGGCACCTGTCGGGTGCTGTGCGGTAACACTATTCTCGAACAGTGGCAATATCCCGCAGGCACCTTCGGTATTGATTTTCGCTACGGCTAATCATGCATCCCACAGGCCCGCATCTCGGGCCTGATGTTCTGTTTCGAGAGTCCAACATGAAAGTGACATTAACGTTCAACGAACAACGTCGTGCGGCGTATCGTCAGCAAGGGCTATGGGGCGATGCTTCGCTGGCCGATTACTGGCAGCAGACCGCTCGTGCGATGCCAGACAAAATTGCCGTGGTCGATAATCATGGTGCATCGTACAACTATAGCGCGCTCGATCACGCCGCGAGCTGTCTGGCAAACTGGATGTTAGCGAAGGGTATTGAATCAGGCGATCGCATCGCATTTCAACTGCCTGGCTGGTGTGAATTTACCGTTATCTATCTTGCCTGCCTGAAAATCGGTGCGGTTTCCGTGCCGCTGTTGCCTTCCTGGCGGGAAGCAGAACTGGTGTGGGTGCTCAATAAGTGTCAGGCAAAAATGTTCTTTGCACCGACGTTGTTTAAACAAACGCGCCCGGTAGATTTAATCCTGCCGCTGCAAAATCAGCTTCCACAACTACAACAAATTGTCGGCGTGGACAAACTGGCTCCCGCCACCTCTTCCCTCTCATTAAGTCAGATTATCGCCGACAATACCCCACTGACCACGGCGATAACGACCCACGGCGATGAATTAGCTGCGGTGCTGTTTACCTCCGGAACCGAGGGTCTGCCAAAGGGCGTGATGCTAACGCATAACAATATTCTCGCCAGTGAGCGGGCTTATTGCGCGCGGCTGAATCTGACCTGGCAGGATGTCTTTATGATGCCTGCGCCACTCGGCCACGCAACGGGCTTTCTGCATGGCGTAACGGCACCATTCTTAATTGGCGCTCGCAGCGTGTTGTTAGATATTTTCACTCCTGATGCGTGTCTCGCGCTGCTTGAGCAGCAGCGTTGCACCTGTATGCT
>OBWQ01000283.1_pt1 | contig 24897 bp, 20 predicted proteins | sample 1476511 | NCBI WGS metagenome assembly OBWQ01 (sample SAMEA2580126, study PRJEB22360) | human gut metagenome | biome: human gut; feature: human-associated habitat; material: faeces | place: Denmark | collected 2008/2010
CAGGGTCCAGACATGCTCCCCCGGGCGGCTGCTTACGATTCCCCCCCCCAGCCGTTCCATGATGCCTGCCAGGGCCTCCTCATCCACAGGCTTTAGCAGGTACTCGCAGACCCTGGCCTCGATGGCGCGCCTGGCATACTCAAAATCCGCGTAGCTGGTCAGGAGGATGCTCTTAAACCTTATCTGCTCCGAGGCTTTCTTTATCATCTCTATGCCGTCCATAAAGGGCATGCAGATATCCGCTATGACCACATCCGGCCTGTACTCCAGAATCTTCTCATATCCGTCCTGACCGTCGGCGGCCTCCGCCACCACCACGCAGTCCATGGACAGCCAGTCCGTGGTATAGACCAGCCCCTTTCGTATCATCTCTTCGTCTTCCGCAATCAATACACGCAACATCCGTCTGATTCCTCTCTTTTCACCGGCAGGGTCACCACCAGGGTGGTGCCGTGCCCCTCCGCGCTTCTGATCTCCACCCCGTAGGGGCGTCCGTACAGGATATTGATTCTTCTGTGAATGTTATACAGTCCCGAATGCCTTCTGGGAATTTCCTTCTGTTCCAGCAGAGCTGTCAGCCCGCTTAAGGTTCCCTGTGGGATTCCCACCCCGTCGTCCCGGCATATCATGATTAGTTTCCCCTCATGGATATAGGCTTTCAGCTCCACGGTCAGGTTGAGCTGCTTTCCAAACCCGTATTTCACCGCATTCTCAATCATGGGCTGGAGCACCAGCTTGGGAATCCGCAGGTCCATGGCTTCCGGCTCCACGTCAATCCGGCAGAGGAACCGTTCCCCGAACCTGCGCTTTAATATGGTCAGATAGGATTCCAGGTGCTCTAAGTCCTCCCTTAAGGTCACCTCTGCCTTGCTGCCGTCCAGGCTGTAGCGCAGAAGGTTTGACAGGCTGAACACCATCCGCTCTGCCGTTGCAGGCTCCAGCTTGCACATGTACCGGATGTTTTCCAGGGTATTGTACAGGAAATGGGGGTTAAACTGGGATTCCAGCTGCTTGTTCTGGGCCATGGACACCAGCTCCGCCATCTTCCTGTTGTTCTCCATCTGGATTCTCAGGCTCTGTATGGTCTCGTTATAGGCGTCGGCAATGATTTTGAATTCATTGTTGCTCTGTATCCGTATGACACCTTCCAGGTCGCCGTCCCTGGCATTCTCCATCACATCCAGGATTTTATAGAAATCCTCTGTCTTTTTCTCCGTCACCTTCCTGGAGTTGAGAAGCATCCACAGGGTCATGAGCACCAGGGCCGTGATGACCAGGCCGCTGCCCAGGCCCAGGGAAATGACGATGTTCTGGATATCGGAGATGGAATACACGGAAAACCCTCCCCTGGGAACCCGCTGCCTGGACACCAGGTACATCTGCTTCTCATGGCTTAAATACCTGCCCGACTCTCTGAGGACCTTCATGACCTGGTTGCTGCTGTTTAAGAAGCTGTAATTACTGCTGACATAAGCCCAGCCAAAGGGATCGGCAATAATGGTCTGGATATCCGGCTTGTCCACAAGGGCCTTAAACTGGCTGCTGGGAATGGAACACAGGATATAGCCCAGCTTCCGGTTCCCATCCATCACGCTCCGCCCTATGGCGATCGTACTGCCGCCGTTTTTCCATCCTTCCGCCAGACTGAGGGCCGTCTTATGGGGCTCCCGGTCCATATCGTCAAATATGCCCCAGGATACATCCTCCGGCACATCCAGGAACTGGGGGAGGCCGCTGCGGCTGGAAAGAAGGATGTTCCTGCTGCTGTCCATGACAAACAAATCTCCCTCCAGGCCCAGGCTGTTGGTGATGCCGTAAAATATCCCAAACAGCTCAGCCTTTCTGTTCTGGTCGCGGACTTTGTCAAAGCAGCCTGGCCGCGAAGCCATCTCCTCCACACCCTCCTCATACCGCGCCAGCACATTGTCCAGCAGGCCGGCCACATACCGGTTGTGCTCAATATTGCCGCTTTTTTTCCCGTGGAGCAGCACTGCCATGAAGAGCAGGCCGCACACCAGGGTGAATATGACCGCCGGGACAATGGCGTAGGCGATAAACATGCGCTCCAGTTCATGGCGGAAATACCGTTCCTTCTTCACTGGCTTCCCACCTCCCCGGACATGCCTGCATCCTCCTCAAGCACCCTGTTGTAAATAGAGGCAAAATGCTCCAGCCACGTCCCCTTTCTGGAATTCACCTCGTCCTCCCTGCTGTATATGATGTGGATGTCCTCCTTATCCGGCAGATAGGAAGGTTCCTCCACATCCTTTCTCACGGAACGGCGGTCCAGCCTCATGGAGATAACGGTCTGGGCGTCCTTACCCGTTACAAAGTCCACAAAATCCCTGGCCTCCTCCACATGGCGGCTGCCCTTTACGATACAGACGCTGTCCGGTGTGGAAATAACCCCCTCCTTCATATACACCAGCTTTACCGGTCCTTTGTCCGCCACATAGTGGGCGGCAGCCTCCTCAAAGGTAAGGCCCACGGCGTATTTTCCCTGAGCCACCCCCTGATACACCTCCCCGGATCCGCCTAACAGGATGCCGTCCAGGTTCCGGCAGAAGTCCTCCACGTAATCCCAGCCCTGTTCCGGCTCCCCGTCCCCCATGGCATAGAGCATATTGATGAGATGCTCGTAGGCCGAGGACGACATGGCAGGGTCGCACATGGCAATTCTGCCTTTCAGCTCCGGCTTTAACAAATCCTCGTAGCCCTCCACCTCCACATCCCCAATCAGGTTTGTATTCACCATGATTACGCTGGGAATATCCGTGAACCGGCTCATATTGCCTTCCCTGTTCTTAAACTCATCCCGCACCATATCCTCATTGCAGCTTATGTAGGGCTCAAACAGCTCCCTCTTGGGACTGGTGGTGGAAAAGGAACCGCCCCAGAATATGTCGCAGGGAGGAGCGCTCCCCTCCTCCGCCATCTTAAGGAGCTCCCCCGTGCCCCCGGTCTGAACATAGACCCGTATTCCGGTCCGTCCCTCAAATTCCGACACAATGGGGTTGATGAACTCAAGGGGATGAGGGCAGTAAATCACCAGCTCCTCATCCCCTGCATGGTCCGCACCTGCCACATGATCCGCACCTGCCACATGATCCGCGCCTGCCACATCTGCCACATGGCCCGCAGCCGCAGAAGTCCCGCTGCCTGCGCAGCCGGCCAGGCAGAGGGACATCCCTATCACTGCAATATATATGTTCCAACTCTTCTTCATACTCATCCGATTCCTCATACTGCCTGCCAAACCACGTCCTCCGGCCTGCCCCTGCGGGGTATGCACACGGTCCGGCCGGTGGCCTTTCTCCGGCCAGGCCGGAACCGAACCGGCCCGGGCATCATATCTTTCGACATTATACCAATGCGTCTACAGGATGTAAACCCCCTTGGGATCGAAATCCAGGTACGCCTTTTCCCCCACCTCGTATATCCTGCGGTTCACGGGATTGTAATCCGTAATCTGAATCTCCATGTTCCCCACCATAACCTGATAGTACTGATAGGATCCCATGAAGGTGGACAGGGTCACAGTGCCTTCCAAAAGCCCCTGCTCCGCCAGGGTTGCCCCCTCAGGCCGGATGACCAGCACGGCTGCGTCCCCTGGCCCTGCCTTTGCAAAATTGTTGACCGTAAGCTCCTGTCCCACCACGTCGATGACCGCCTTTTCACCGCTTGCGGACCTGACCTTGGCCTCCAGGAAATTGGCCTCCCCGATGAAGTCTGCCACGAACCTGGAATTGGGATGGTAGTAAATCTCCCTGGGCGTCCCAATCTGCTCCACCTTCCCCTTGCTCATGATAATGATTTTATCGGAAATGCTCATGGCCTCGGACTGGTCATGGGTCACATAGATGGCCGTAATGCCCACCTTCTGCTGGATTTTACGGATTTCCGTCCTCATGGTGACCCTCAGCTTGGCGTCCAGGTTGCTTAAGGGCTCGTCAAAGAGCAGTACGCTGGGCTCGATGACAAGGGCCCTGGCCAGGGCCACACGCTGCTGCTGGCCGCCGGAGAGCTGGTTGGTCATGCGGGACTCCATGCCCTCCATCTCCACCAGCTTAAGGATGTTCATGACCCTCTCATGAATCTCCTCCTTGGGGAGCTTGCGTATCCTAAGGCCATAGGCCACATTGTCAAATACATTGTAATGGGGCAGAAGGGCGTAGCTCTGGAACACCATGGCCGTATCCCTCTTATTGGGTGTCAGTGCATTGATGGCCTCATCCCCCAGGTAGATATCCCCCTCATCCGGGCTCTCAAATCCCGCAATCATGCGCAGGGTAGTGGTCTTGCCGCACCCGGAAGGCCCCAGGAGTGTCACGAAGCTTCCGGGCTCGATATCCAGGGTGGTATCCTGCACTGCATAGAATTCCTTTCCTGTCTTTGGATCTGTATATATTTTGGAAATGTGTTCCAGACGAACACCTTTTTTCTGTTTATCCATATAAACTTTCCTCCTCGCTATGAGCACTTAGCGTCTGTCCTTTATACGCTTACGTGCGATGCATGCCACTGGCGCTTAGCGGGCGTCCTTTGACCGCTTAGCGCAGCGGCCCGCTGTGAGCGCTTAGTTCTCCTGCTTTATCTTCCTGCTGACTCCGAAGAACTTCATCAGGGTATTCATGATAAGTACCGCGCCGTAGGTTATGATGATCAGAACGGTTGCATAGGCGCATGCCACGCCGTAATTGCCCTTCTCAGCCTGCTCATTGATCTGGCAGGTGATGAGTAAGAAGTCGGGCGTCACCAGAAGAATGATGGCCGAAATTGCCGTGATGCTCCGCACAAAGGCTGTCACCAGGCCGCTGAAAAAGGAATCCTTAATCAGTGGAAGTGTTACGGTCATAAACACCTTGGCGGAGTTAGCGCCCATATCGCAGGCTGATTCCTCGATGGACTTGTCAATCTGGCGCAGGGCTGAGATGCCGCTTCTGGTGCCGGTGGGAAGGCTGCGCACAATGAATACGATAATCAGGATAAGGCCGGTGCCGTAAAGTCCGCTCATGACGCCGGTCCTGAACAGGCCGTTGGCATAGCCCCTGATATATCCGATACCCAGCACGGTGCCGGGCACTGCCATGGCCAGCATGGATACAAATTCAATAAATCCCTTGGCCTTAAACCGTTTCTTTACCACCAGATAGGAGATAACCATGGACAGGAAGGCTGTCAGGGGAGCCGCAATCAGGGACAGGACAAAGGAGTCCTTAAATGCCTTAAGTCCGCTGGTCTTGAACATGTACTGGAACCATTTAAGACTCAGGCTGTAATCCCTGCCCCAGAGGGTGAACAGGGCGCCAAAGGGCACCATAATGTACATCAGCATGACAAAGGCTGACACTGCGCCGCAGAAAATGGTCAGCGGAACCGTAACGCTCTTATCCTCTATGAGCATTCTCATGCGGGAGGCCTTTCCCGTAAGGGTGGCTGCTGTCTTCTTCTCCAGATAATACTTCTGAATCAGGAACAGCACCACGGTCAGGGACAGGAGCACCACGGACATGGCCGCTGCGCCGGTGGAGTCATAGGCCCCTGTTACCTGAAGGTAGATGGTGGTGGCCAGTGTGTCGTAGGAGCCTCCAATCAGCATAGGGTTGGCGAAATCCGCCACGGACTCAATGAAGGTTACCAGGAATGCATTGCCCAGTCCGGGAAGGAGAAGGGGAAATGTGACGCTGGTGAACACCTTCCAACGGGTAGCTCCCATGTCCCTTGTGGCCTCCTCCAGGGAGGGGTCGATATTTTTCAATAGTCCCTTCAGCATCAGATAGCATACAGGGAAAAAGGTCAGTGTCTGTACAATGGCGATTCCCTTCAGCCCGTATACATTGGAATCATAGATTCCCAAAAGGGAACGGGTGATGATGCCGCTTCGTCCGAACAGCATAATCATGGACAGTGACAGTACAAAAGGCGGAGAAACCACGGGAAGCATGGAAACCATGGCAAACAGCTTCTCCAGCACCCTTGTCTTAAGCTTTACATACACCCCCACATAGGCGAACAGCAGACCGATGGCAGTGGACGCGATTCCCGTAATCATGCCTAACACCAGGGTGTTTTTGAAAGCCTTCTGGAACCGCTCCAGACTCAGCACCCTCCCGAATACCTCCAGGGTAATCTTACCTTCCGAATAAAAGCTGTCTACCAGCAGCATCAGAAGGGGGTACAGGATAAACAATGCCAGGAATACCAGCAGTACCACAATCATACTCACCAGTATGGGGTCTGAAAAAAATTTCCTGCGCTCCAGCTCAGCGCTCTGTTTTCCGGCCACAATGAGGCCCCCTTTCCCGAGGAATTTTTTCCTCTTGATTTCTTACGGTCCCTTTTGCCAAACCAGGACCATAATGTAACAAATGCTGCGTAATGAATGATGACAACCATTACGCAGCACCCGTCTGCAAGCTTACACTACATTACGTTTTCAAGTGCCGGACACCGGCTGGAGCCCTGCCTATTCTGTCAAGAAACGGCTGGAGTCCGCGCTGTCGGAGGAGCTTCCAAGAGCTGCGAAGAAGTCCTCTACATACTTGGCACTGTTTTCCTTTGCATCCTCAAAATCATAGTCAATGGTATTGTTCATATCCAGACCAAATTTCGTAGCTTCCTCAGGCTGGGTGGCATTGCTTAATACCAGGAACTGATAGGAGCCATTCTCCTTGGCGTGGTCCACACAGTCAGGAGACAGGGCATATTCAATCCACAGCTTGGCTGCGTTTGGATGTGCGCATCCGTTGAAGATGGCGGTAGCGCCTACCTCAAAGGAGGTTCCGTCCTCAGGAACGATTAACTGGATATTGTCATAGCCCTGAAGAATCTGGTAAATGCCGTCATGAAGGAATCCGATACCGATTACGCACTCGCCCGGGCCTACCATCTTGGATGGGCCGGAACCGGACTTGGTGTACTGGGAAATGTTCTTGTCCAGGGCCTTGAAATACTCCATGGCCTCGTCATGTCCCTTCATCTGAACCATGGTGTTAATGAGCAGTTTTGCCGTGCCGGCCGTGTTGGGGTTGGACAGCATAATGAGTCCCTTGTACTCTTCCTTGGTCAGGTCATCCCATGTCTTGGGAGCTTCCAGACCCAGACGGTCCAGTTCTTCCGTATTGACCATGAAGCCCAGGATGCCCTTATAGATGCCGTACCAGCAGTTGGTCGGATCCTTGTACTGGTCGCCAATCAGGTTCTTGGCATTGATGGCGTCATACTCCATCAGAAGGCCGTCGGCCACTGCCTCGTTATAGGGGTCTGTGGTTCCGCCGAACCATACGTCGGCAGATGGCTTGCCTGCTTCCTCGGATATCTTGGTGTAAACCTCTGATGTGGAAAGTCTCTGGTATTTTGTCTTGATTCCGTACAGCTTCTCAAAATTCTGGCAGACAGCAGACAGATATTCCTCCTCGCAGGAGCCGTATACAGTCAGTTCGCCTTCAGCCTTGGCTGCCTCGATGAGGGCATCCATGTCCCCGCCCGCAGCCTCAGCCGCCGTGGTTTCCGCTGCCTCAGCCTTGCTCTCCTCCTTTGCAGCCTCTGCAGCGGCTGCCGTGGCAGTCTCAGATGCAGCCGTGGTTTCTGCCGCCTTGTTGCCGCCTCCGCAGGCAGTAAGGCTTAAAGCCATGGAGCATGCCAGCAAAAGTGCCAGTTTTTTCTTCATAATAATACCCTCCTTCTCATTTCTGATGGTTTCATCATAGCAGAAAAGAAGGAGGGTAAAAACCGCTTTTCAAGTAATTTTGTCGTGATTTCTGAACCTGGTTTCCACTTTTTTATCTAATATCCACAACTGTATCCAGTTACAGACATGCATCCAGCTTCCGCAGCAGCTCCTCCATGGGGATGGGCTTGGACAGGTGGCCGTTCATGCCGATGTCCAGGGCTTCCGCCGCAATGCCGATGCCTGTGCCCTTCACGGAAAATAATAAAAAGGACGTTTCCTTTTCACGGTCACGTAAAAACAGTTCATCCCGTCCCTGTACTCCACCCCGATTCCTGCCCTGTGGCTCCTGGCTGTCTCTGCTGCTATGGCCAGCCCCAGGCCATAACCGTTTGTGCTGCTCCTGGCGCTGTCATCCCTGTAAAACCTTCTGAAAATCAGCCTGCGTCTGTCCTCAGGTATGGGTTCTCCCTGGCTGCACACCCACAGCCTTGCCTTGCTGCGGCCGGCCGGCTCCAACCTTACCTCTGTCCGTCCCCTTGGCACGGAATATTTTACCGCGTTGTCCATGAGGGCCTTGATTAACTGCCCCATCCGGGAGGGGTTCCCCATCATCATCACATCATCCTCTATTTTATATTCCAGCACCTTCTCCTCCTGGTAAAATACAGGTTCAAAGATCAGTATCTTCTCCATAACCAAATCACTTAAGCTGAACCGGGTAAATTCCCCCTTCCTCGGTACATAGGAATCGTTCCTGGCCAGAAGCAGGAGACTTTCCACCAGGGATCGCATTTCCCTGCACTCCTGGTTCACATGCTCCATCCACTTGTCCGCCTCCGCCGATATGCCTGCATACCGTTCCTGCAAAAGCTCTGCATTGGCCGTAATCACGGTCAGCGGGGTCTTTAACTCATGGGAGGCATCTGCCACAAACTGCTTCTGCATGCGGACAGATTCCTCCACCGGCTTCACGGCCCACCGGGAAAAGAAATAGGACAGCGCAAAGAATCCCAGCCAGATAGCCGCGCAGGCCATTCCCCCGTATTTCATAACCCCGTTCCTCAGTGAATCCTCATAGGTGGTATCTGCAAATGCAATCATATGCCCTGCCGGCTGGCTGATTCTTAAATATCTCAGATGATACGCGTCCAGTATTCCCATATCCTCCTCCCCGGTCATGCCCAGGACAGCCATCTGTTCCAGGAATCCCGGTTCCCAGGAGGCGTCATATCCTTCCCCCAGCGTCACCACGCCGTCCGCTCCCACCAGAACAGTAAAATACGGAATCTGAACCGGGGACATGGCTGCAAATATCAGGGGATGTTCCTTCCGGGATACCACCCTGGACAGAGCCAGGCTCCCCTGGTCATTCACCCTCCGTTTTACCACGGAGGTCACTGCGCAGAAGGTTATGCCTATGACCGCTGTCACCACCAGCATGTTATAAATAATGAACTTAAGCCGAAGCCTGCCTATTTCCTTCATCAAAGCACCTCCCTGCTGTTCTTTTCCACAATCCTGTATCCCAGCTTGCGGATAGTGACAATCATCACATCTGCCTTGAGGAAATCCAGCTTCTTTCTCAGAAAAGATATGTAAATCTCCACATTATTTTCCACTGCCTCCGCATCATTTCCCCACACCCTCGACAAAAGGGTTTCCTTGGAAACCACCATATCCCGGTTCACCATCAGAATCCGCATGATGTCGTACTCTTTCTTGCCCAGCTGTATGCTTTTGCCCGGCCCCCTTAAGGTATAGTCTGCCTGGCTCAGTGAGATGTTGCCCAGGTTCAGGCTTTCGGGAATCACCTCCCCCCTGCGCCTCAGGATGGTCTTCATCACAGCCAGTAGCTCCTGCATGTCGAAGGGCTTTGTCAGATAGTAATCAGCGCCGCTTTCCAGCCCCGTCACCCTGTCCTCCAGCTCGCTTTTGGCTGATAGTATCAGCACGGGAACAGGACATCCCATTTTCCTGGCCTCCCTTAACAGGGTGATTCCGTCCATTCCGGGCAGCATCAGGTCCAGAATGGCTGCATCGTAGCCGCCGTCCTTTAAGAGCCAGCAGCCGGTACTGCCGTCTCCGCAGATATCGCAGTCATACCAGTGCTTCAATATGTCACGGATGGACTCTGCCAGCCGCCTGTTATCCTCCACAATCAAGACCCTCATCTATATCTCTCCCTGTGTTGAGTCATGTCTGAAAAATCCACCTGTATTCTCTCTCAATTCTGTACGAACCGCAAGAGATAAGAGGTGGATTTCACAGATAATTCACAAACCCGTATAATTGATGCCGTCATGCAGCCTGTACAGCTCTTTTACCTGCTGTATGGCGCTTTTACCTGCTGCGTATCTCCCTTCTCATGAAGCTGATGTAGGAAGCGGCGAACACCACGGCTGTCAGTGCCAGCAGACCCGTCAGATGGGGCCATACCAGCAGGCAGCTCTGTCCCAGTGACAGATACCCGGTGATAGCGCCCGACATCTGCTGGGGCAGGATGATGTTGGTGGAGCGCACCATGGGATTCATAATGGTGGACACTGCCTCGCTGTACAGGTAATAGGGAGACAGACGGTTCAGGCTCATCTGGCAACTGTAATTGTCCAGAATCCGGCCTGCCGATGCGGTCTGCCCCATGGGATACAGGGCATTTGCCACAATGCTCACCACCAGCGTCATGAACAGCGCATAGAAAATCCACAGCGCAATCACAATCATGGCCGAGGTGGCTGCATGGCGGCACAGCACTGAGCAGAGAATGGACAGCGCCAGCCAGAAGCAGATATAGACAGAGGTAAAGAACAGCAGCACCAGCACCCGTCCAGTTTCCTCGGCAGCAGGCGGCACCCCTGTGGTCAAAAGCCCCACGGCGCCTGCAATGAGTCCCATGGAAAAGACCATGAGGAAAATAATTGTGGCGCCTGCCAGGAACTTACCGTTTATGACCGCATCCCGGTAAATGGGCTGCGCCACCAGGCGGTTTAAGGTGCCTTCGGAGCGCTCGCTGTTGATTGCGTCAAACCCAAGGCTCAGCCCCACAAACGGTCCTAACAGCGCAATGAAGGAGGTAAAGGAAGGAATGGAGCTTCCGCTTAAGGTGAAAAGCTTCAGGAATATATAGCCGGAATCAGATGCAACCGCATCCGAAAGGCTGGTCAGGGCCCCGTATATGCTGGCGCAGCTGGTCAGCAGAATCAGCCCCAGCACAATCAGGAACCGTTTGCTCCGTATATGGTCCGACATCTCCTTGCGGTACAGGGCAGCCATGCCGCCCATGCCCTTACCCGGTCCCGTCTTTGCGCCTCCGCCAGATATATTCTTACCGCTTCTGCCTGCTGAAAGAAAGGAATCCTTTATTTTTCTTTTGATTGAGACCACCATTTTTCTGCTCTCCTTTCTCAAAATATCTGCGGTAAATTTCATCCAGGTCATTTCCCCGCTGTCTTAAGTGGCGCAGGGTATACCCCTTTTCCAGGGCCCTGCGGTTTAACTCCCTGCACAGGTCCGACCTGGAATGGACCACGTAAAAATCACCGGTCCGCTCCACCTGTTCCACGTTTCCAAGGTTCCTTAACAGTTCCTCAAATCCGCTGTCATCGGGAAAGGCAGATGCCTCCAGGGCATAATGCCCTTCACGGCGAATCTGGCCTGCCAATTCGTCAATCCGCCCACAGGCAATGAGCCTTCCATCCACAAAAAGCCCCACCCGGTCGCAAATCTGCTGAATCTGATAAAGCTGGTGGGAGGATATGAGGATGGTCCTTTTATCATCCTCCGCCAGGCTGCGTATCAGTGTCATCAGCTCCCGCATTCCTTCCGGGTCGATTCCCAGGGTGGGTTCATCCATGATAACCACCTTGGGGTCCTTCATCAGGACATCGGCGATTCCCAGACGCTGTCTCATGCCCCGTGAATAGGTTCCCGCCTTCTGGTCGGCAGCCTCTGTCATCCCCACCTTTTCCAGCAGTTCCTCCATCCGCCTGTCTATCACGTCACCGGACAGTCCGTTAAGCTGTCCTGTAAATCGAAGGTTCTCCCGCCCCGTCATGTCGGAATAAAACCCCACATTATCCGGCAGATACCCCACCATCCGCTTGACTTCGATGGCCTGCCTGGCGCAGTCCTTCCCGTCTATGTACGCACTGCCGCCGGTGGGCTCCGTCAGCCCTAACAGCATAAGGGTGGTGGTGGTCTTTCCTGCTCCGTTTGGTCCCAGCAGCCCGAATATCTCTCCCCGCCGGATTTCCAGTGTCAAATCACAGACCGCTTCCTTTTCCCCATAGGATTTGGACAAAAGTTCGGTCCGTATCATCATTTCTTCCTCATTATCCATAACAATGACCCCTTTCCAGCGTACTATCCATAGGGGCTACCTTCTGCCGTATTTGCGGAATACATAGCCCAGGCCCCCTGCCGTACACAGTATGATGACAACAGCAACCACGCCCCAGACCGTCTTTGTCTTAACCGATACCCGGAAGTCGGCGCTGGACTGGGTCTGCTCGCAGGCTGCGGTGAATGTGTTCACATAATCCCCTGTGACGGCTTCCGAAGAAGGCTTTACATGGGCAATGACCTCTGTGGTGCTTCCTGCCGGTATGGAGGGGATAATGTTGTTCTCCGTGTTGTAGGTCACGGTCCAGCCTGTTGGCAGGGATGAATTCAGAGAAACATTTTCCAGGTCCACGTTGCCAGTATTGGTGATGTTAAGCGTCACATCCGAGGACCGCCCCGCATAGGAGTCAAAGCTCAGGCGGCCGTCCGGGGTGGAAACCTTAAGGCCGTAGCTGCCTGTAATGACCACCTTCAGGCTGGTGTCCAATGTCTCCTCAGCCGACACAGCGCTGCAGGATATGTCATATTCCCCTGCCGCAACCCCCTCCGGCGGCGTCACCGACACAGTCATGCCCTTGCTGGCGCCGGACTCCACCTCGAGGGCAGCCACCTTGGCTGTCTCGCCGGTGGGGGTAAAGCTTACACCCCAGCCGGACGGCGCATTGGATGATAAGCTGTAGGACTGTGTCTTAAGCCCGTTGTTAATCAGTGTGGTACTGAAAGAGAAATTAGTGCCTGTGGTTCCCTCCTGCTGGGGGTACTCCGAAGTAAAGCTTCCCTTTCCCGCATTCATCTCATTTACCATGAACGAGATGGGCAGACTGGCTGTGAGGCCCTCGCCCGCAGACGCCTTCACCTCCACCGAATAGGTTCCCTCTGTCAGCTCCTTTGGAACCGTTACATGAAGGGTCACCTGGGATCCGTCGCCTCCGTTCTTTACATGGATACGGCTCACCTGATAGCTGCCGCCCTGGAGATAACCCTCCCATCCCTCAGGCATGGCAGTGACCTCCAAATCCGCATCCAGGCTGGCCCCTGTGTAGTTCTCCAGCGTGATGGGGATATTCAGGTTGTCTCCCGGCTTCACGGATATGCCCGGATAGTCCGTATTCAGGTCCAGGCCGCCGGCCCCGTAAACCGTATGAGCACCCATAAATACCAGGAACACAGCCGCCATGAGGACTGCCAGAAATCCAAACCGCTTACCTGTCCCGTCCTTTCTGATTACCATTGCTTCCTCCATAATTTCCTCCTTTTGCCCAGTACGGGCATCTGTATTTTCTACCAGCTATCATAGCGGAGAAACCTTTAGCCAACCTTTAGTAAGTTTGAAAATACTGTGAATAAAAATGATATATTCCTTTACCACCAGTTTGACTTTTACCACGGTCCGCTCCTCATCCATGCGGACCAGCCTTCCCTCCTTTACAACCTGCCGGCTCCACCGGAGCCGGTGAAGCAGATAGGCCACCCGCATCTCCTCCAGAAGGTTGGATCCGTCGTTGCTGGCAGAGCCGTCCACAGCCTGCCCCAGAGGCACTCCCAGCTCCATGGGCTGCCCTGTATTCCGGCATGCTCAACAGGCTAAAGCCCATAATACAAAAAGCCCTGCACGGCCTGCCCTTTTAAGGCAGCCCATGCAGGACTTATAAAATAATGGATTACATACCCGCACCATAAATCATATTTGGCAGGAACAGCACCAGATCCGGGAAGAATACGCAGATAGCCAGCGTTGCCAGGATAGCTATGAACAACGGCAGCGAATACTTCGTGGTCTCCTGCACCGAACAGTCCATGATATTGGAACAGGTGTACAGTGCAACTCCAACCGGAGGCGTGGAACAGCCCATGGTAACAATGGTCATCATGATGATGCCGAAGTGAACCGGGTCAATGCCGTACTGTGTGATAATTGGAATCAGTATCGGGGTAACGATCAGGGTGATGACCGTAGTCTCCATAAACATACCGAACACAGTCAGCATAATTAAAATCAGCAGCAGAAGCACGTATTTATTGCTGGTCAGACCTACCAGCAGAGTGGTCAAAGTCTTTGGCAGCTGGTCAAATACAACGCCGTAGCTGAATATGCCGGAGAAAGCCAGAATCATGGTAATCACGGATAAATCCTTTACGCTGTCCACGATACACTTCTTAAACTTCTCAAGGTTCAGTTCCTTATAAATGAAGATACCTACAAACAGTGCATAGAACACGGCAAAGGCACCGGATTCCGACGGGGTCATGACGCCGAAACGAATCAGCACAATCAGCAGGATTGGGAACATAAGCGCCCATATACTCTCAAAACAGGACTTGATGATAACCCCTGGAGGTGATGGCTTATCATGGTCCGGCTGATATCCGTAGTGGCGCGCGGACCAGGAGGTGGCAATCATCATGAAGATACACATAATGATACCTGGAAGGAATCCGGCTACGAACAGGCGTCCAATGGAAACCTCGCCCACAGTGCCGTACAGAATCAGGCCCATGGACGGCGGAATTGTGGCTACAATCAGTCCTGACAGACAGTTGATTGCAGCGGCCCAGCCCGGTGCATAGCCTCTCTTTGTCATCTCAGGCCCAAGGATACGGCATTCCATGGCTGCATCCGCAACTGCGGAACCGGATACGCCGCCCATCAGGGTTGAGAGAACCACGGAAACCTGTCCAATGGAACCGTACATATGGCCGGTCAGCACGTTTGCCAGCTTTACCAGACGGGATGTGATGCCAGTGTTGTTCATCAGGTTACCGGCAAAAATGAACAGCGGAATCGCAAGCATGGTAAAGGACTGGGTGGTGGACAGGGATTTCTGCACCAGAATGGTCCACGGAATCTCCGGCCTCATCAGGAAGAAGGAAAATCCGGACACCGCAATCGCAAAGGCCACCGGCATTCCAAGGAACAGGAGAATTAAGAAAAATCCAACCGCACTTAACACTAATTAACCCCCCATTCTTTCATTGGTTTCCTGATATCACCGAGCACCTTGCCTATCATGCTGAAAAACATCAGCAGGGAGCCCACCGGTACCGCCAGGGTACACCAGGCATAGCTCATCTTCAGGGTATTAAAGGTACGGTTCCAGCTCTGGGACACCAGCAGGAATCCGTAAACAATCAGAATCAATAAAAACAACAGCATGAAAAAGTCAAACACCAGCATCAGAGTCTTCTGAACCGCCTTGGGGAACCGGTTGGACAGCATGTCGATTCGAATCAGGCCGCCGCTCTTAATGATGATATCAGAGCCGATAAAGGTCAGCCATCCAAATGCCAGCAGCGAAACATCCTGAGCCCAGTTCACCGGCATTCCTATGGTTCTGGCCACTGCGGACCAGAACACCAGAACGGCAATCATGAATAACATTGCACCGGCCAGAAGCTCCTCTGTCTTTAAAATAACAGCAGAAATTTTTTTCATTTAAAGCTTCCTTTCTGTATTGCGGAAAGTACCTGGGGATTAATTGGTCTTACCAATCTCCTTGTACAGTTTATCTCTCAGTTCAGCATAGCCAAGTTTCTCATATACAGGATCAACGGCTGCCTTAAATGGCGCTAGGTCCGGCTCTACGATGGTCATTCCTGCCTCAACCATTGCCTTCTCAGCCTCGTCAGCCTCTGTCATTACGTCAGCAGCTGTTTCCTGGCCAACCTCGATGGAGGTCTCAACCAGCAGTGTCTGTAAATCTTCCGGCAGGCTCTCAAACCAGCTCTGGCCGCAGATTAATCCCTGCATCAGCTGGAAATGTCCTGTCTTGGACTGATACTTACACACTTCATACAGTCTGGATGGATATGTAGATGTGTTCTGTGCCTCGCAGCCCTCCAATGCCTTGGACTGGATTCCGTTGTAAACCTCGCCCCATGACATGGAAATCGGAGTGGCGCCCATGGCCTGGATCGTCTCGGTACATACTTCCTGTCCGATGGTACGGATTCTCATGCCCTTCAGGTCATCCGGCGTGTTGATTGGCTTGTTGGTCATAAAATGACGTGGGCCGTCGTAGAATGTAAAGGACAGGATTTTAATTCCGTGGTCCTTGGACAGGGAATCTGTCCAGCCCTTAAATGTATCAGTCTGTGTTATCTTATAGCACTCATCGTAGTTATCTGCGAAGTAGCCCATCATCAGAATGGAGAAATCCTTCACATACTGTCCCATACGGGAAGCATCCGTGTTAACCGCCACATTGGCGCCCTGGATGGCCTGCTCCAGCACATCCTCGTCACTGCCAAGCTGGCCGGACGGGAACACGCTTACCTTCAGCCTGCCGCCTGATTTCTCATTTAACACATCAGCCAGCTTCTGGTAGTTCCTGGTAATCAGGGCCTGCTCTGTCTGGGAAGTTGAAATCTTTAACTCATATACCTTGTCATCGCCTGCGGCAGCCTCACTGCTGTCCCCTCCCTGGGCCTGTGTTGCTGCTGGCTGGGCATTCCCCATACCCGGCATGCCATTGCATGCAGTCATTGCCATCATTGCCGCTGTGAGAACACCTGCTAATAAAACTCTCTTTTTCATAGTTATCCCCTTTCCTTAAGTTGTCCAGCGTAACAACATTCGCTAAACGTTTACATATTTTACTCATTTAGTATAAACGTTTACATATTTTCCATCAAGCATTTTCCGCAAAAAAGTTTAACAGAATTTTAACTCTATTTTTATGCAATTTTTACAATCAAACTATTTTAAAAAGTTCCTGCTTTTTTTCTGCTTTCATTTTGACATTATTTCAAGAAACCTTTACAATAGCTGTGTATACATTTTCAGAGAATCACAGGGAGGTGGACCGGAATATGGTAACAATCAAAGACGTGGCAAAAAAATGCGGCTATTCCGTCTGCACGGTATCCCGCGCCCTTTCCGGCAAAGGATACCTGAAAGAAGAGACAAAACAGAAAATACTGGAAACAGTTGCAGAACTGGGATACCGCCCCAACACCCTGGCCGTCAACCTGAAGACCGGACGCCGCCAGGCCCTGGCCCTGGTCCTGCCTTCCCTGACCAATATCTACTATACCAAGCTGGAACAGTACCTGGAGTCCTGCGCGGCAGAAAAGGGCTATATCATTTACCTGAACAACACGGAATACAGTTTGGAAAAAGAAAAACAGATTTTAGAAAATTTAATCGGCATGGACATAGCGGGGGTCATCATTACCCCGGTCACCAGCCAGCACGACCATATCATGAACCTGGCAAAGTACGACATCCCTTATGTGTATTTAAACCGTTCTTTCGAGGATGACATGGAACACTGTCTCCGCCTGGACAACAAAAAAGCCGCCTACGAGGCGGTTTCCTACATGATTAAGCTGGGGCACAAAAATATCGGCGGCATCTTCCAGAGCTTTGACAACCTCACCTACCGGGACCGCTATGACGGCATGGCCCAGGCCCTTAAGGAGCATGGGCTGGACTGCCGCCCCAGCCACATGCTCTTTGACATCAACCCGGAGGATATGGGGACCACTCCGGGCCGTCTCCTGCAGCTGCTCCAAAAGCCCGGCCGCCCTGAGGCGATCTTTGCCTGCAACGACATGACCGCCTTCAATATTTACCGGGCCTGTTATATTCTTGGGCTGCGGATTCCGGACCACCTGTCTGTATTTGGCTACGATGACTGTATCATGGCCAATTTCGTGACTCCGCCCCTGTCAACGGTCAGCGTCCCTGTCCGCAGGCTGGCCGAGACCGCCATTGACTTCATCCATGGTTATCTGGAATCCGGTGTTCCGGCAGAGCTTCCGGTGCTAAAAGCCTCCCTGGTCATCCGGAATTCCGTGCGCAACCTGAATCTGGATTAGGCCATGTTTGAAACATAACCTAGAGCGTATCCATATCCTTTCCCGGATACACCATCACCAGCTGGGCGCTGCCTTTTGGCAGGATTTGGTACGTCTCTGTCCCGGCTGCTATCAGGAAGCTGTCCCCTGCCTTCAGGCTGAGCACCTGGCCGTCCTGTTCCATGGTGCAGCTTCCGGCACACACCACGCCCAGGTTAAATTTCCGGTTATGCCTTACTAAAGCCGGTCCGGTCACCTCCAGTTTTTCCACAAAGAAGCAGGAGGTCAGCGTTTCATCCACCAGCCGCACCCTCCGGAAGGCGTCTGTTTCCTCCAATACCCGGGGCTCTATCCTGCATTTTACCATGATTTCTTCTTTGGAATACTCTGTATAATCAAAAATATCCAGACAGAAGTCCAGTCCCCGTCCCATGAACCGGCCGTCCTCCGGCACAACGATTCCCTCACGCTCAAATTCGCACCGCACCACCAAATCAGACGGCTCCATGATTTCCAGCATAGTGATTCCCTCGCCTATGGCATGGGGCATTCCGCCCGGAATATACCAGACCTCCCCCACCTGTACCGGAATCTTCTCAAAGCAGCCGTCCATCCGGGCCTTGTCCTGTTTCTCCACGATTTCCCTCCAGCCATCCCTTCCGGGCGTATGCTGGAATCCCAGCCGGATGTATGGACTGACGCCGTCCCTCACATGTAGAATATAGTAGCATTCAAGCTTTCCATAGGGCATTCCCATCACTTCATTGGCAAACCGGGTGGTGGGATGGGCCTGTACGTGAAGCCGCATGGCTGAATCCAGAATCTTAAGCAGGAAGCTGAGACGCCAGCTGCCGTCCTTACCAACGCCGGAGCCCAGGTAATACTCCCGGTCATCGTCTATCAGGTCCCGTAAGAACCTGGGACCATCTTCAGTTTCCACCACAGCCAGCCCCTCATGTGCAATGGGCTCCATTCCCGGATTGGAGGCTTCCACCATGGAACCCACCCATTCCTCGGGCATATTGTTGTCCGCCCACTGTTCCTTTCCGTGGAGCCGGTCAATTCCCGCTCCCCCTGTGTAATTTCTCCGCACCCGGTTTTCGGGCAGTTTCATAAGTCCTGTTGCCATTGCGGCCTTCCTCCTGTCATGGTGTATATGTCTTGATTTACTTGTCTTACTGTATCTGTCTTGCCGTATCTGTCTAATTGTATCTGTCTTACTGCATCTGCCGGATTTTTTCAATCAGGTCCAGATATTCTCCGCCGTATTTCCGATATACCGGCTCCATTGCCTGGCTCCAGGCGTCCGGGTCCTGGGGCTCCAGAATCGTAACGCCCTCCTTCTCCAGAGCCTCGTATGCCTTCCTGTCCGCTTCCTCTATGGCTGTCCGGTTATATTCCTGGGTCTCCTTCGCCGCCTGCACCAGGGCGTCCTGATATTCCCTCTTCAGGTTTTTCCAGGTAATTTTGCTCATCAGAATTACCCCTGGCGTATAGGTATGGCTGTCCTTTACATAATAGGGGGCAACCTTATAAAATTTATTATAATAATAGCTCACCGCCGGGTTCTCGGCTCCGTCAATGGTCCCTGACTCCAGGGCCGTATAAAGCTCTGCATAGGCAATGGGCACGGCCACGGCACCCAGTGCTTCCACGGTATCGCCCATCATGGACGCCACCTGTACCCGGATTTTCAGTCCCTTCATATCCTCCAGCCTCCGCACCGGCCGGTCTGTGGTAAAGAAGTTTCTGGCCCCTTCGTCCAGGTAGGCCAGTCCAATCATTCCGGTACAGTCCTGGATATTATCCAGTATTTCCCTTCCCAACTCACTGCTGCACACATTCCAGAAATGCTCCCTGTCCCGGAAAACATAGGGCAGCACCAGGGCAGACATCATGGGATTTCCGCAATCCGCCAGGGACATGCTGTTTCCCCGGTACAAATCCAATGCCCCCATTTCCATGGACTGGTAACAGCGCGCATCATCCCCCAGCTGGCCGGAAGGATAGATTTCAACCATCACCTTGCCGCCTGTCAGTTCACTGACCCTATCAGCAAAAAACTGGGCTGAATCTGTCAGCACATGGCCTTCCGGGTTTACCTCACCGTAGCAGAGCACAATCTCCGGTTCATTGTCCGCTCCCACGGCCCCCTTGTTTCTTAAAACTCCATAGCCGCCCGCCAGACCTGCAATCAGCACTGCGGCCGCAGCCCCTATTATCAACTGTTTTTTCAACGCATTCCTCCTGACCTGGACACATTGTTTCCTCAGAACCAATCCCCTGGTCTCCCTGAGAATCACCCTCCTAAGAATCATCTCCCTGAGAATCACCCTCCTAAGAATCATCTCCCTGAGAACCATCTCCCTGAGAACCATCTCCCTGAGAATCATTTTCCTGAGAACCATCTCCCTGAAACCACTTCCTCAAAGTCATTCCTTCTGAATCTTCATCTCGGAGAAGTACTCCACGTGATATTTTAAATTATCACCGTTAAAATTGAGCTGTCCCAGCTTCTCAAAACGCATGGCTGCCTCTGAAGTCTTAACACGTATTCCCGGTATCTGGTTGATTCCCCGGATGATTGTCATCAGGCTGCGGCCGAAATTCAGCTTCACCGAAACATCCTGATATCCTAAAAGTGTCTCCAGTTCCTCTATCATCTCCGTAAGAAGGACACTGCTCTGGTCCTGGTCCTCCCTGGACAGGGACTGGATAATCCGGTCCTCCAGCCCGCAGATTCGTTTCATGCCGTCCGTCATGCCGTCAAAGGCAAGCCTGGCCTCTTCCGCAGAATATTCCCTGATAAAAGATGCAGCCTCCCCATATGCCTCGGTCAGCCGCTCCATTCCTTCATAAGCTCCGCTGACACCACAGGCAACCGGAATCTTCCGCTCCTCTGCCAGATAATCCCTGGCTCGGGTAATGCAGCCGGTCAGCTCCGTAAATGCGTCCTGCTGCGGTGAATAAAGGCAGATAATCATCTGGTCCATCCAGATACTGTTAAGCACTGTCACCCCCGCCATGTGGAAATAGTTTTTAAGCACTTCCTGGGAAAATCCTCCCATGCTAACCAGGGCCGGGCTGGAAATCAGCACCACCTTAAACCACCCCGGTCCAACTCCCCACATGGCAAATTCCTTTTCCAGTTTTTCCCTGTCCCTGCGGCCAAAGAACAAATCCCACAGCAAATCCTTCTCCAAATCCCTGTAAAAATCAAAGGCAGCCTTTCCATCATCCACCAGATAATTGGAATAAGACAGCATGGACAGGGTATCCTCCCGTTCCCTTACCCGGGCAAAGACCTTATCCAGCGTCTCCCGCAGCTCCGAGTCCAGATAGGGCTTAAGGAGATAATCCGTCACTCCCAGCTTGATTGCCTGTTTGGCAAAGGAGAAATCACTGTAAGCGGAAATCAGCACAATCTGGATATCCGGATGCCTTTTACGTACCTCCTCCGCTGTCTTAAGCCCGTTCATTCTGGGCATCTTAATGTCCAGGAGCACAATCTGCGGCTTGCACTCCTCCAGTTTCTCCATTAAATCCATGCCGTCCACTGCCTTGTAGACAATCTCCAGCAGACCGGGATAGCTCTCCTTTATGACCTTCTCCAGATAATTTCGCTCGTACTGCTCGTCATCTGCCAATATTACACGCAACATAACTGTTTCCTCCTAATGCCTGTCTTATTTATAAAGCTTCAGCGTAATCCTCGTAACGCCCTCTGACCGCTCAATGTGCAGCACGTCCTCTTTCCGATAAAACAATTTTAACCGTTCCCTCACGTTTTTCAGACCAATGGAGGTTTTGGGCATGGGCGTTTCCCGGCCGGCGGGATGGTCCTTGTCCTCCGGCCGTCCTCCGGTTTCCGGCTGGCTCAGGTCCATAAACGGTCCGCTGATTTCCGGCGGTCCGCTGATTTCCGGCGGTTCCCGGTCCTCCGGAAAACCCACGCCGTTGTCCGCCACCACCGCCTCGATATAATCCGGCTTCTCAGTAATCAGTATATCCACCTTGCCCCCGCTGACCCTGTCCTTCAGCCCGTGCTGGATACTGTTCTCCACCAGAGGCTGGATTGTCAGCGGCGGAATCATCACATCCTCGCCCATAAATGATTTGCGCACATCCAGGCAGAAGGTCACACGCCCCTTTAAATGCAGCTTCTGTATATACAGGTATGACTGAAGCAGTTCAATCTCAGCATCCAGCGGAATGGAAACCGTATTGATTTCAATGCTGCTTCGCAGGATTTTGGAAATGGCTTTGACCAGCTGGATGGAGGTGTCCCGCTCTCCCAGCTGGATACTGCGGATTACCAGGCTCAGTGTATTAAACAGGAAATGGGGATTCATCTGCATCTGCAGTTCCCGGATTTTTGCCTCAGCCAGCCGCTCTTTCATCTGGTGAGTCTCCTGTAATTCCGTAATCATGGTCCTGATTTGCCGCTTCATCTGGTCAAATGTGGTGGATACCTGGTTCAGCTCCATAAAAGGCGTTTCCTCAATATCCGCTGTCTCCAGGTTGTTGTTCATAATTTCCCTTGCAGCGTCCGTCAGCCGTTTGATGGAATTCAGGATACTGGTACTCATCTGATGGTTCAGCACCATGCCAAAGAGACTGGCTGCCATGAAAAACACAATCAGGATACTGTTTGTAATCCCCAGCGTCCTGCTGTGGCTGGCAAATGCAGTATTTAAATACTCCAGGTACTGGCTCATCAACTGGTTGAGACACCGCTCAATCTCCAAATCCACTTCGTCCAAATCAGCCATCAGACTGGGATAGTAATCCCTGTCAGGCCGGATGTAGGACTCTGCCATCTCCCGCCTGTACTCAGCCACCTGCCCCACAATCCGGTACATCATCTTGCACTTCCGGTCATTCTTCATCTTTTCATCCAGGCCCCGCAGCTGGCTGTCAAACAGCTGGCATTCGTCATAATACTGCTTCAGCGTTCCCTCGTCATGGCTCTTGCTGTACAGCTTAAAATATGTCTGCCTCCGGTTATTGATTGCCAGCAGCCCGTTCACCTGCTGGTAATCCTGTAAAAGCCCATTGTACCGGCGGGATGACCCCACGTTCACAAGGGCATTGGATGCTATGAAGATAAAGGCCACCAGCAGCAGAATCAGGTGGTTTCTTGTCATTTCTTTTCGTATGGATTTCACGAATCTCTTCTCACTTTTCTGTGCGGGATTTTTTCTTGGGGGATTTTTCTTCTGAGGTTATTCTACAACGGCATTGAAAGAAAAACAAGTCAGACTGAGTCTGTCTTGCCCCGGATATGGATATCTGAACATGGCATCTTCCATATTTCATCCCCTTTTCTCCTGCAATCTCCATCACATTCCCCCGTCTACCCTTTCACTCCATAAAAGGCCGCAATCCCATAACAGAAGATTGCGGCTCTTTAACTCTTATTCTCTATAACTCTGGAATATTTAAATCAAACATGCTTGCCAGCGAAAACCAGGAACCGTCATCCGCATAGTGAACAAGGGTGGCATAAGCACTTCTTGTTACGAAACGCCCTTCAGGTGAATGGTTCGCGCACACATGCACCACTTCTTCCGGCAGCTCACAGGTGATTGCGATGTAAGTTCCATAAGCCGGATGACGCACATTGGGGGATCCTGTTGTCTTATAGTTTTCCCTCCAGCGCTTTCTGTTCTCAGGATTATATTCATAAGGCTTGCCTACATCGTGAAGGAGCGCGCTGGCTATTAATATGTCTTTATCCAGTCCCAAATCCATTTCATAAGCTCTGGACAGATTTTCATACAGACTCAGTGCATTGTATCCAACCGCGCGTATGTGCATACTCTGGTCTCCCAGCGCACTGGCCTCGGGCATACCGGAGCCCGGCATTTCCTCAATATGTTTAAAGCCGTTGATCTGTAATGCAAACGTCCATGCGTCCGCGGTCTTGTTTCGCAGTTCCTCATTCTGAATGTCCATAATCTGAGGAAGTGTCTTAAAAACCCCCTCCCGTATTTCCTGATCAAGTTCAATCGGTATCATACCACAACTTCCTTTCCTTTTATAAATATTTTATTCCATTTACATAATCAAATTAGGTAACCATGTGGTGAGCGGAGGACAATAGGTCACTATCAGCAGCGCGATAAAATTAACTGCCAGCAGCGGAAGCATTGCCTTGGTAATCCTTTCAAATGAAAGATTGCTCACATTTGACAGCGCAAACAGCACCATACCCACAGGCGGAGTCAGCATACCTATTGTGATATTCAGGATGCAGACAATACCGAAATGCAGCGGGTCAATACCAAAGGATGCAATAACCGGCACCAGGATCGGCACCAGAATCACAAGAGCGGCAAGGCTCTCCATAACCATTCCCGCCAAAAGTAAAAAGATATTAATAACTAGAAGAGCGATAAATTTATTTGTAACTACGCTCAGGAACAGGGCTGCCAGCTTGCCTGGGATTTGCTGTGCCGTAATAATGTATCCAAATGCATTGGCACAACTAACAATAAATAGTACACTCATGGCGCTGGTAAGGGTATCGTCCATAATTCCAGGCATATCCTTCCACTTCAGGTCCCGTGTCAAAAAGCCCTGGATAAGCGCATATAACACAGCTGCCACCGAGGCTTCTGTAGGAGTACAGATACCCGTTATGATCCCTCCCAAAATAATAATTGGCGTCAGCAGAGCCGGGAAAGATGTCACGAAAGATCTGCCTAAATCCCGGAATCCTCCAAAGGGTGTACGGGGATAATCACGTTTCTTAGCCACTATATATACGTATATCATTTGCACAACCGCCAGACAACATCCCGGCAAAATTCCCGCAATAAACATTTTTCCCACAGATACGCCGCTCGCCACACAGTAGACTACACCCGATATGGTAGGAGGAATAATCGGGCCGATACAAGAAGAGGCTCCCGTAATAGCCACTGCAAACTCCTCATCATAGCCATTGTCCTTCATGGCTTTAATTTCAATGGCTCCCAGGCCTCCGGCATCAGCCACCGCCGAACCGGACATGCCTGCAAAAACTACGGAAGCCAGTACATTGGCATGACCCAGACCTCCTGGAATCCATCCTATGGTCTTCT